>Ga0315913_1010874_pt1 | contig 10389 bp, 9 predicted proteins | sample MpolsnodulesMG_FD_207736 | JGI IMG/M metagenome (GOLD analysis project Ga0315913, IMG submission 207736) | Medicago polymorpha root nodule microbial communities from Los Angeles, California, United States - small nodules | ecosystem: Host-associated > Plants > Roots > Nodule | place: USA...
TGCTTCCACATATATAAGCAAATAAAATCCACAACTAGCGTGATTCAACTATTTAACAAATTTTTGTATATACAAGAGAAAAATATTTAACAGAAACATAACAATAATACTCAAAATTTTGAATTAATATATGTAAACATTCGACAATATTAACAATTTAATTATTTTTAAATAATTATCAAAATGTTACGTGACCAAGACCAACGTGTCTTTTACTAGTAAATGAATAAAGAGAAAATGAAATTTAATTTTAGAGAGGTTTGATGAAAATTATCAAACTCCATTATAATGTATTAGCAATTAACCAATAAATCAAATTCCATTAAAATATTTCTAAACTGTTGTTGGGTTCTTTAGGCTTATTGAGACAATACCCAAAATACCCTTTATTAAAGTTAATCTACATTCTATTGCATTTTTAAAAACTCAGAATTAATGTTTAAATATTCACACATTAGTGGGCCACATGACCTTTACATCACATCCATTCATAAATATCCAACGGCTATGGTTCATTTTGCACCAAAAAAAAATTAAAAATGGTAGTCATGTATGGTACAAGACCCATAAGGGTCATGCACGGGAGATGGCACCTGCAAACAAAGCATAATTGTCTTTGTTATAACTACTTTAGGACGATGTAACAAACTTGTCTCTAATGTTGATCCAACAGTGTAGTTTTATTGGTCGCATCTAAGGGTGGAGATGAGTTCTTACCACACCCATATTGGAAGCAAAAACTTTGAAAGGCTTGGGATACAATAATTTGGTGAAGAAATCGGCAAGTTGTTCAAAGGAGGTGACATGTAAGAGTTAATCTCTAGGTGTTTGGTCATCTCACGAAAGACGAGGTTTGTCGCAATGTAATGCGCACTCTCATTGTTGCAATATAGGACTCAAATACGAGAACAAGTGACTTTCAAATTTCCTAGTAAGTATACTACTCATTGAATTTCACATGTGAGGGTTCTATAGTCAGCTTCACTTTAAGATCAAGATACCGTATGTATTTTCTATCTTTGTGTGCCATGTGATCATACAAGATCTAAGGAAGAAGCACAACCTAGGGACGAATCGTCTAGAATCAAGGCAACTAGCCCACCCGACATTTGAAAATCCATGTAATTGCAAACTAAATGATCCGGGAAATAATACCACTATCACGAAAAGACTTAAAGTAATAAGGACACACAACAAACTGTTTGATGATGAAGTCAGATCGAATGGTGTTATAGTGGCAAGCTACTCCATTGGAGAAATCACTCATCAAATTTATTCTTGATTTTTTCTTCAACATTAAGGATCTTGAAATTCTCAAATACTTTCTTAGAATTGAAGTGGCTCATTCTAAGTGATGGTTAATTTTAACAAGTGCACTAAATCATGGTCAAGTTATAAAACTTATAAGTTCAAAAGATTTAAAAAATACCTAAAAAAATGCCTAGTATCTTTCAATATTTCGTAATTGCATTGAGTACCCCTTATACTCACATTCATTCCATTTTTATAATTAGAGAAAACCAACAAAATACCTACCACAAATTGATTTAAAAAAAGAGGAATGCTAGCAACACACATTCTAACACACACTTTCCAACACACTCTCTTTGATTGGTTAAAATTCACATGGGTCCCACCAAATCATGTGGGTCCCATATAAATTTGGTGGATCCCATGTGAATTTTAACCAATCAAAGAAAATGTGTGTTAGAATGTATATTGCTAGCATTTCTCTTAAAAAAATCCTCGAAAATTGATTATAAAAATCCCGCAAATTAGCTAGTTGTTTGTTGTGCTCGACGATTTGCAAGGTGAACGTATGAATTCAAATTCATTATAGAACAATTGTCATAATCTCCACACAAATATATATTATATTATACAATCAAGAGCATAGATTACAGCACCGTCAACACACTTCCTAGCTAGGCAAATAATACAAATTAACTACCAACAAGATCTTAAAAAAAAATAAAATACCAACCTACCATCAGGAGTTTAAAAATCATTTTGAACCACAAATATAAAACTCAAACAAATATGACATCATGGCTTTCTAGTCAATACTATGGTAATATTTATGACCTTAGTTTTCTCTTTGGGCATATGATCAGTTGCATTTTTGTTAAAGCGGTTAAAAACCTCTTCAGTGACACCTTCACCAAAATGACTAACCAACAAAGGTTCAGCCACAGCCCTTATGCATTGTGCCACATCGTATCCATCATCAAGTTCATTCAAATTTACTTCAGAAACCTTCAATTTATTCATGTCAAATGATCCTTCTGTGAGAACTTCCAACTCCACTTCAGATGGAGATGGATAATAGACAGGGATGTTGAAAGTGTTGAGTTTTTCTTCTTTTATGATTCCCTGCAGCATATTATTAATATTGTCAAACTAGTTTGATTTCTTAAAAGAAATAATTATTATCAAACCAATCTTTCAAATTTTCAAAAATGGGCCAAAATAAATTTTTCTAAATTACTAATATCCTTTTAAGATAAATATATTTTTAAATTTTTTTTAACCTTTGCTTATTTAATCAATTAGTTAGGTCTAACTTGGACTTAATTAGGCCCCCGTCTATTTAATATTCTTAATTTTTTTTAATGCTTTAATTATGCTTTTAAGTAAGCTATTTTAAAAATCTGTTTGTGAAAAAATGTTGAACATGATACGTTATTTGAATTAGCTTTTGAAGAAAAATATTTTTAGTAGAAAGGAGAAGTACAAATCTCTTTTTATAGTTTTGGACAAACACATAATATACTTTTCTTTACATGTCCAAATTCTCTTTCTCTAAATTACTAATATCAAAATGATTTTATATAAAAATTTACACACAATAATTAAAACATCAAAAGTAATTTCTTTTCTTCATAATCTTCTATAAACGGGTCTAAATATAGACTGACCATAACCCTATCGATGATATGACATATTCTCCTAATGAAATACTCACTCCGGTTACATTTATAAGCAAAAATGATTTTTTGGGTACACTGAATAATTAATGTATCCGGTCACATTTACAGATTAGATACATTAATTATTAGATGTACCTAAAATGTTGTTTTTTTACTTATAAATGTGACCAATGAGTATATCATAAATAAACAGAAACAAATATAGGTAGATCATAACATTTTTGGTGATCTGACCTATTTTCACTACAAAATATATCGTAGTTTACCTCCAAGACCATTTCATTAAGACCCATAGCCAAAACTTCCCAAACGTAACAACACTCTTTGCTTGATGGATCCTCGCTTTTTCTTCCAATAAAAGTAAGAATCAGGCTCCCACCTTCAACTGATTCTAGGGCACGACATTTGAGAAAAATTGAGAAATCTTTTCTATATTGTTCATAGTAAGCCTTAATGACACTTGAGGGACTTGTGCTGGCCAAGTAAATGTTGCCTTTGTTGTTGTCTACACCGTCCGGAACCTAATTGATCACATGTCAATAAAATAATTTCACCATTCTATACAAGTAGATTAAATAAAAATAAAATTTGGTATTTAGGTGAAAAGCTAGTCAAAGATACATAGAATACAGAAAAGAATCGTAACAAACAAAAGAATAAGAAAAGAGAGTTGATGTAAACAAACCTTAGATAGAAATTGAAGGCTATAAGAGGAATGAACAAAATGCAAACTTTTATTAGGAAATATCCTTCCATAGAAGGAACCAGGAACCCCAAAGAAGTAGCAAGGTCCCATTTCGGTTTCCATTTCAGTCCGTAGATTTTCTTTGAAAATGTCGAGGGACCTAAATACATTGTTGAAGTCGTTGCCCGGTAGATCGTTCAAAAAGACCTTATATTCAGGAGATTTATGATTAAGCTCTCGACAAATCTTTTCCACAACTTTGATAGTATTTGAGATCACCAACAAAGTGTTTGGTCCATAAGAGCAACCCAAGTCTGCAATTGCTAAGCTTACTGGGAGTGTTTTGTTGTACATGTTTGTTATGGCTTCTTCTCTCAAAGGTTTTGCCAAAGAAATCACATTTCGCTGTAAATAAATTGATGCATGAAATTTAGGGTAAACTAGCTCATATACATTACACACATTATATGTAAATGTTTTGTCTAATATTAAATGTTTGACTTAAAATATTTTTTGGTCAGTTGGTCTCAAATTATTTATCAAAATATGAACATAGTATTAATTATATTTTTCTACAATACCCTTACATACAATTGCATCTCAACACCCTAATATTACCCAATCGTTCCACTTAACTCCTACTACAATAAGGATTGGTTAAAAGATAATATTATACCTTAAGAATAAGGGTCATATGTTGCATCACTTTTAAGAACGTTACTATTTTTTATTAGAAAAAATTGATAATTGAGAAAAACTTTCTTATAAATTATAATTGGTTAAATAACTGCTATTTTTTCCGATATTTTTTAAATTAAATTTGTCAAGATTACAACGGGGCCTCCAAATTATCAGAAACGACCCTGGTTAAATTAAAAAGCTATTTTCAGTAGCTTCTCATAGCATTTATTTTTTATAGATTAATTTTATATCATAATTTTGTGGTTTTCATTACGGTAAACATAAACAAACACAAAATAGATTAGGTTATTTTCTTTGAAAACTACGAAAAATACACTATAAATTATTAAATACAGTACCAAATTAATTTTCTTAACACACCTGAAGTAAGGAGTTGTCTGCATAACTTGCATCTCCGACGCCTCCATTCATGTGTAGCACCTTTGCTAATTCCATTCTTTGTTTTTTTTTCTTCCCTTTTTCCAGAATACATTAGCTTTTAAATATGTTCATATATTTTCCTTGCAAAATTTGCCACAAGTTATCCAATCTGGAGCGGGTCCTTCGAAAAATTTGGTATATAATTAGCAATCAAAGATCCGTTTAAATCTCAATCAATTCAAAAATAGTTTTTTTTTTTTTTTTAAAATTTGGTCAATGGATTGAAAATCGCGCAAGTCTCAATATTTTTTTGTTGTACCCAATAGTCTTGAAGTTTATGTTGGGACACTTTGATAATAACAGGAGATGAGTTGACAAGATAGGTGTTGGTCACGATAGGTGGTTTGCGTCTTATGTGTCGTGTAGGGTGGGAGATGGCGCAGATACGTCGTTTTGGTGTGATGTTTGGTGTGGAGGTGTGTCTTTCCGTGATCGTTTTCGGCGCCTCTATGATTTGGCTATTGACAAGTCGTTTACGGTCAGGGATATGTTTTTGTCTGGGTGGGAGGATGGGGTTGAGGCGTCAAGTTGAGCCGTTGTTTGTGGGTGTGAGAGGAGGAGTTGTTAGATGAGTGTAGGGCTTTACTACTGACAGTTCACTTGTAGGATACTATTTCAGATGCGTGGCAGTGGCATTTGGATCCTATAGGAGGTTACTCTGTTCATGGCGTTTATGACTTGCTGACATCTAATGAGCATGTTCACGTCCCTCCCAGCATGTATTTAATATGGCATAAGCAGGTTCCCTTGAAGGTCTCAGTTTTTGCTTGGCATGCTTCGTGATAGACTACCAACAAAGACAAATTTGGCGAATCGCGGTGTCATTTCTCCAGAGCCTCGCTATTGTGTAGCGGGTTGTGGCCATCTAAAAGACGCACAACATGTGTTTCTTCTGTGTCCTCATTTCGCCTCCCTTTGGTCGATGTTGCGAGCGTGGATTAGGTTTGATGGTGTCGACACTCAAATTATTCACGACCACTTACATCAGTTTATTTATTACAAAGGTGGTTTGAAAGCGCGACGCAATTTTCTTCACCTCATATGGCTTCTGTGCTCCTGGATTTTGTGGAATGAAAGAAATAATCGGTTGTTTAAAAATCAGGAATGTACTAGTTATCGGCTACTAGAAAAAGTTAAGTATTATTCTTTGTGGTGGCTGAAAGCAAAGCAAGTTACTTTTGTTTTCGGTACCCATGTGTTAGTTGAATCCCCTAATGCGTTTGGGTATTGGCTAGCGCTTGTTCTCTTGTTGCTCTCCGGACAACTTGTATTTTTAGTAGTCTTTTTGGCATACGCTGAAGGGATTACTGTGGTTTTGTTAATATAATTCATTTTGCCTTATTAAAAAAAAAAAAAACAGGAGATAAGTCGTAGAGTTGTGTATTATGTTATTATGCCTATGATGAGCAATTGCTCGATGTTATTGTTATAACAACGATTTAATTTAGAGATATTTAATTGTGATTTGCAAGTAAAAATTGGTGCCATAAACTCGTTGTGGTAATTATTTTATAATTTTTTTCTCTGCACAATATATCTAGAAAAATATTTTTGAAATATTATTATAAATTTAAAAATTATGTCTTGGAGTCTAGGGAGTCGCACATATCTACCACCTAATCCACACGATTTTACTCATATTGAATGTTTTCAGAATTCAAACTATTAGTCTCCAAAAATGACATACTTATTCGACCTGGATTCCAAAAGATGATACTTTCCTGATATAATTGAACGAAATGCTATTGTTGCTATCCCTAAGAATGTGTCCTCAACATTACACCCAATTGTCTACTTTTATAACTTTCACTCAAAGTTAACTCAAACTAACTCAAGATAACCTCATTGCCCATAAATTTTCCAACAATGCTTCCCATATAAGCAAAAGTATCACCTACATACTTGACCTCAGACCCTACCGTTCCGTTACTCCCCACAACAAATCCCTTGAACCAACCTAGGGATATAGTCTCGCTCATCAACCTGCTTAGCCCCTCAGCCACAAGCAAAAATAGAACAAATAGGCTCCTTAAGTTGATATTTGTAAGGAGTTGAAGCAATATGAAATATTACATGGAAATTTTATCACAGTACCGGCGTAAATAATTTTATTATACAACTTAGGAAATATTACAAATAATTGCTAGAATATATAGAACATGTATAGTACTCCTTCCTTGCGTTATTTTTTTAATCACAACAGCTAACTGTTAACTAGACAAACAAAGCAAACCAACAACACACCACAACTTTCTAAATATATTCGGGAAAATGGAGTTTGTAAACCCTAAATAATATTTTATGAATTTCTAGTCAATAATACGGTGACACTGACGAACTTAGTTTTCTCCTTGGACATCCGATCAACTAAGATTTCTTGATAGCGATTAAAGAGCTCTTCAATAATAGACTCTCCAAAGTGGCTAATTAGCAAGGGTTCAGAAACAGCTCTCATGCACTGCATGACATTGTATGCACCATCGCCGAGTGATTCAGACATTTGAGACTCACAAGCAAGAGCATTCCATTGATCAAAAGCATTCCAATTCACTTCAGAAACCCCCAATTGATCGATGGTAAATGATCCTTCTTTGAGAACTTCCAGTTTCACTTCCGATGGAGATGGAGTGTATTGAGGGATGTTGAAAGTATCAAGCTGCTCTTCTTTTATGGTTCCCTAATCCACATAGAAAAGAAATTTCATATTAATATCTTGGTGACCCTAAATATAATTAAGTTCATTTTGAAAACAAATTGTCCCTAAAGATAGTGCATATTTCAAATTTTCATTGCTAGTGTAAAATGAGTATATTTTGTGTATGTGTATGTTGTTTATGGACATGTTCAATATTGTGAAAAAAAAATTTAGCTTAGATTTTTGTAAAAGCAACCAATAACAAAATATACATTAACTAATTTTTGAGAATTCAAGTAGTGACGCATGATGAAATATCAACACTAACATCCTTCAAAAAAAAAAATATATCAACACTAACACATTATATTTAGGATGTCACAATTTACCTGCAAGACCATATCATTAAGAGCTATAGCCATAAGTTCCCAAATGTAGCAACACTCCTTGCTATACATCTTGTCACTTTTTCTTCCTAAAAATGTTAGAATCATGCGACCCCCTTCAACTACTTCCTCTGCACGACACTTGAGAAAAAGAGAAAAATCTCTTTGAAATTGGTTGTAGTACGCAGTAAGTACATTTGAGGGGCTTGTACGAGCCATGTAAATGTTGCCCTTATTGTTGTTCACATTCTCCGGAACCTAAATAATCACCAATCAACAAAAATGTACTCCACCTTACATACATGCATATTAAATTAAACTAAATGATAACTTGTGTAGAGCACATGTTAAGCAACTCACTAAAGAAATATACGTTTTAAACGTCAAAATATTATGTTTATAAATGCAAAGTTGCTCTTTTTACGTTCTTTAACATGTGCCTTTAGGACACAAGCTAACATAATTCTTAAATTAATGAAGAGAAAAGATTACCATAAGGTGAAAAATTAACTAGGGTCATGTTAACATATGCCCTAGACCACATGTTAAAAAGTAATTATCAAAATTTTGTAAAATATCTAATACTCCCTCCGTTTCAAAATACATGTCCAATTTTTGCAATGTGCACCATTCACTTGACTTACTTTGATCATACTTTTTTAACTAATGTATAAATACAAATATTAGCATGTAAGATGTTGTTTGATTTGTCTCGACAAATATTTTCAAAATATTAAATTTTTATAATTTTACTTTAGATAATTAAAAATATTAACGGTCAAAATTGTGCATTGAAATATGTGAAGTGATTGACTTAGACATATATTTTGAAACGGAGGGAATACAATTTTCAATACATAATTTCTATCTTTCGTATCTTAACATGTACGCACATGTTAGCATTTTCCATTGACTAAAGACACCTGTAACAAAAAGAATAAGAGAGAAAAGTTAAACCTTAGACAGCCACATAAGGCTGTAAGAGGAATGGACAAAATGCAAACTTTGGTTAGGAAAAATCCTGCCATAGAAAGAACCAGGAACTCCAGATATATAGCACTGATCAATTTCAGTTTCGATTTCACCGCGCAGTCTCCTTTTGAAGCTATCAAGAGATCTAAAGATGTTATTGAAGTCATTACCCGGTAAATCGTTCAAGAAGACCTTGTATTCGGGAGATTCATGATTTGACTCTCGACAAAGCTTTTCCACGACCTTGATAAATTCTGATACCACCAACAAAGTGTTTGGTCCAGAAGAGCAACCCAAGTCTGCAATTGCTAAGCTATTTGGGTATGCACTGCAGTAGAGACTAATTATGGCTTCTTCTCTAATGGACTTTGTCAAAGAAAGCACATGTTGCTGTATATAAAACCAATTACATCAACAACAAAAAAATTTACATCAATTACAAAACAATGTTAGATATGAATTCATGTATACCTGAACTAAGGAGTTGTTTGCATAGCTTGCTTCTCCAACACCTCCATTCATGTGCAGTACCTGTGATACTTTCATTCTTGCTTTTGTTTCTTCTTTCAGTCTTTCTTAGTCTATACTCTATTGTTTTTTTGCTTTTCTACATTTAATGGGAGCCCATGCCACACCCATATATATAGATGTGCGAAAGCTACTAAAAAAAATCTGTTTTTCATTTTTTTCATGTATTCAACTAACATAGTACTTTTGTGCATATTATTCGTTTTATTTAGAACATCTCAAAAATCACAAAATTAAGTTCATGAATATCCGATTTGAGAGTGACAACTCATAAGGAAATATGTGGTAGAATTCATGTGGAAATTTTATATTACTTTTTATATTAAATAAAAGGATGTATTATTACTTTTATTCTAAGAATCTTCTTAGAAGTGTTAGTTACAACTATATTCAAATTCATTTGTTTAGTTTTTTTATATGTATTTTTTTAAAAAAACCAATATTTGAGTTAGAAATTCACCCCTTAATAGTGAAAATTCAAGATTCGAACTCCAACTTGTGTATATCGCAATTTCTCTAATAACTGAGCTAAATTTACGTAGACTTTTTTTGAACAAGCTAAACTCACGTGGACTTGGTTTTTTATTTTATTTATATTAAATAAATTTATAAAGAGGAAATTTAAATACACAAAAACACAAGTACTAAAATATTGTTTAAATAAAGAAAAGTAAGATAAAAAAAAGTATGCGATTGAAATAAGTATTTTTTATTAATATGTATGGATTAAAACTTAATACTATCATTGAACCTATGCTATTTTATCAATCATCATGAGTTTGATTTATCGTCATGAGTTTGTTTTCTTATCTCTTTCCTTAATAAAAGTTTAATGCTCGAATGTTTGAGAATAAGAAACATTGCTTCTTTAGTCCAGGAATAGTAGTATTAATTTAGGTGTTAGAGATAATTGACTTATCTTAAATAACTAAATGGGAATTGCATTAAAGAAGAGAAATTCTTAGGTGCAAACGAACATAACACCTCATAGTTAGAAACAACCAATCAAAATTTTTGTTCAATTTAATAAATAAAAAACTAAAAATAAAATGAACACGTTCTTTCTCTTCTTCTCTCACCATCTATGTGGAAACAAAACCCAGCAGTATTAATATTGTTTTAGAATTCTTC
>Ga0315913_1010875_pt1 | contig 10389 bp, 4 predicted proteins | sample MpolsnodulesMG_FD_207736 | JGI IMG/M metagenome (GOLD analysis project Ga0315913, IMG submission 207736) | Medicago polymorpha root nodule microbial communities from Los Angeles, California, United States - small nodules | ecosystem: Host-associated > Plants > Roots > Nodule | place: USA...
CAACATCAATCAAGAGTCTACCATCATGACATGGAGCTCTGTTGATTCTTGCATAGCCTTTCTCCCCCCAATCTAACCCATGAGAGTTTCTGATTATCCAGTATTTTATCAATTTCATCTTCTTCTTCTTTTTCCTTTTGTTCTTATTCTCCACCTCAATTTCTCTCATTTCTTGTCCATATCCAACAATGGTTACCGCATGATATTCTTCCTTTTGCTTTTCCTCTTTCATTTCCAAATCTTTGGCATCTTTCGGACCAGAATATATGTCATACTACAATAACAATAAAATAAAATTAAATAACAAATTTAATTGAGATTCTAATAGATAATTTGAATTTGACTCACCCCTCTCAAACTATTCATCTCATTAAACCATAACATTTGTGCAGCTACAGGTGCTTCTCTGATCTTGCTTTCTAATAGTTTTCCTTGAACTTTTTGATCCTCTTTTTTGAAGCACAAGTCTGTTGTAAGTTCTATTTGTACTGAACTTACAAAGCTTAAATATTTCTAAATAGATTAATGTAAAAACAAATTAATATGGATGATAGATGTAAAAATAATAATGAAAAAATTAGTTTGAATGGAGTGGAATGAGAATATTAGTGTAAGTACATTGCGCTCCTTTGCAGCTTGCTTGAAGGTTCCCACATAAGGACATGACGTTTCTAGAACACATCCATTTTCTCTCACCCATTTAATTGTGTCCGCAACAGTACGCCCATCTTCGTTTTCTACTTCATGTTTTATCAAATTATTATAAATATCTTGTGGAGATAAGTGTATAAGCTCTCCCTTTCCTTTTTTTTCAATGTGATGTACGGCCTCAAGCACACAACATACACAGAAGGCAAAACAACAATCTGAAGTAGGAAAAATAGGGAGTAAGAAAATTGACATGTAATTAAAATTTGTTTTAAATTATAGAAACTAAATTTAATCAATAATAAATAAAAGTAACTTACTGCCATTTTTTTGGTGTCTGATGGGGTTAAGATGATTGCTCTTTCTCCAATCCCATGAATTGTCATCTCCGCATGAAATGTCATCTCCCTATATTTACAAAGTAAACAGTTATGTCAAGTTTTGGTCTTGCTTGATTCTATTGGAAATAAAAAAATGTTGAATAGATTCTGAATTCTAATAATGTTTTGTCAACTTGAGGCTTTGTTTTATTCGATTTGGAATGGGACATGAGTAAGATGAGAATTATTTTTCTCACTACGTTTTTTCTGTTTAGTGTATAGGAAATATGAATATCTTATCTACTATAATTGTTCTTTTTAATTGATAGAGATTAGAGGCCTTAGGACTAATGAGAATTTTAAATTTGGCAATGGTTAATGTGTTTACAACTCAGACATAATATGCTGTTTTAACTGAGTCACAGTTAATAGACTAAGTTCAACAGGGTTGGAGTAGAGGGCTTAATTTCAAGTTTTGTCAAGGGTCTATTTGTATGTGTTTGAGTTACGGTTTGGCGTCATTTTGGTTTTGATGTTATGAGTCTGGAACTTTATTTTAATACTTTTTCCTTCCTTTGGATGTGTTATTTAATACATTCTCTTTGTGCAAAAGAATAGACAAGAATCTAGCTATCAGCTTCAAAGAGTTAATTTGGTTAGTGAATACATTCTCTTTGTTCATGGGGATATTGACTTCACATGTTCACTCTAGTTTCTGCTTAACATAAATACGAGATACAAATAATTAATTATGACCAAAGAACAACATATTTTTATACTGCTGATAATCAACCAAAGAACAGTTCAGTGACTTGCTAGTTTCTCTCTGTTATGCTATAATGTTGTTACTATTTATCCCTATTACCATTTTTTCCACTTTGTTATTTTAACATTGAAATAAGTCAAATAAATGACTTGCATACTTTTATTTTCTTGTTTGCAGCTTCATCGGTTTCATGAATTTGTTGAGTATATAAGGCTTAATTTGAACAAAGGTATGTTCATGTCTTATTGATGTTTAAAACGGCTCCTACTATCTATGAGATTCCGTATTGTCAGTGAAACTGTTTTTAGGGTACTTTTAACCAACAAGATTCTGTATTGTTAGTATAATCAATGAGATTATGTTTTGCCTGCAATCAAGAGCAGGAAGGATCCTCTCCCAGCTTCCATTGTTTTTGTCTCCTTACAGGCTGGTCAGGTATTCCCTTGGATTTGGATTGTGTATTCTGGAAATTCTACCAATAAACAATGTTTCGTTTTACTAATAGCTAGTTTATGTTGTGATTTTTAGTCAAAGATTCGAGTTTCTTAATGGACATTAGCAAATGATTCAATGATAATCAAAATTGTACATAAATTATTTTGTCAGGAGAAAGTAATATGTAAGGTATCTTTCTTATCCCATACTTGTGTTAGCTTTTGAAATATTTGACTTAGAATTTACCTGGTCAAACAAGTATTTGGGAAACTAATATAGATATTCTGATTTTAGTTTGTTAATTGCTATCAATTCTAGGCTAGATGACTTGAAATATTTATTAAGACTCGTAATGCTTTGTCTAGTAATGAACCAATGCTACATTTTGCATATATATGTGAATGCTAATGTCTTCCTTTCCAACATAATTTTTTAGGTATACTCATCAAACTATGCCAACTAGTCTTCACTGTCATTTTCGGTGAAAGAGCTAAACAAGAAGGAAAAAAAATGATATCTTGATAGTGAAGAACTTTGAAAGAGAAAAAATAAATAAAAGGTAAAATCTTTGATATACCATTAAACCATCCAGAAACAAATATAAAGTCACACAACTAGATCATAAATAATAAAACTCTATTCTTTAATCCAGTCATACCAAGATGTAAAGTATTCTAAGATAAGACTATCATATTATACAACTACTATTTCACCAAGCATGGGATTGTACAGGGAAAAAGACGGGGAAAAAGTGATTAACACACAAACAGAATGCCAAAATAAATTCAACATGCAAATAAATTTTATTGACGGCTAAGAAATTGTATCTGAACAGAAAAAACAACCAATGTCAACTTTTTCTATAAACTTAAAACGAAAAATATACCTTATCATCAGCCATGTTGGAAATGAGTTTGAGAGAGAGAGAGAGAGGAAGAAAGGCTTGAGATAACTATGAAATTGTTAGGAACAAGTAGCTAGAGATTTATTGTGAAGCATAACAAATAATCTATATAAGGCATAGCAGCAGCGCTGTGTTGCTGTGTTGCTTTTTGGTTTCTGCCTACTGTCTACTGTCTGCAGTACTTCTTGTGCTGGTGATGGTGTGTTAATAAAATTTACTGTCATAAAAAAAATAATTAAAAACTCGTTACTAATGATAAAAGGTTTAGATAGTTAGTTTGACATAAAAATATATTTGAATTAGTTTCTATGAGTTTAAATATAAAATACAAAAAACACAACTACATATGATATTGTGTCATCCTAAGTCAAGAAACAAGACAAACAAAACGCAAAAAGAAAAAATATATTTTGTAGCCATATTTGTGCTACCTTAGTCAAGATAGTGATGTTTTGGATGAGAATGATAAAGAGTGATTTTGCTATTATTGGTTTATGCTTGCTTTTACAAGACAAACTTATTCTATGTATATGTATGTAACATATGGTTCTCTGGCATAACACAGACATACATACGGATCCTACACTCCCCCACATTAATTGATTAAATGGATCCATTTAACACAAATAACTTCTATATGCATCAATGCATCAAACTATATTCTTTTTTTAAAATTTATTGAATAATCTCAAATTATATTCTAAAAGCCATTATATTTCTTTTTTCTTTTTTTAACCAATTAAATATTAGTCCACAATCTTTTAAAAATAAAATAAAATTAGTCCACAAAATTAGTTGAACTGATAAAAATATTAAAATTGCTATGTCAAACCGTGTGATCGGTGTTTAAACTCCGACTCATTCATTTAAGTGTGTGAGTTGTCAAGTAATTATTATCATTGTTGTGTGCAAGTGTGAGTTATATGTCCTACATCGAATAAAAGAGTAAAGGTTTAACACCTTATAAGTAAGAGGACCCATAAACACATTGCCTTAAGGTTTTGGGTAAGAGTGTGGCGTCTCTCTTGCTTATGTGGTTGTTCTGGCAGCCAGTCCGTTTGCGCAGAAAGCAGCAACGACGGTACAAGTAGTGTCAGCCCATTTGCGGAGAAACCAGCAACGGCGATACAACAAGTAAAAGCTTCCCTTGAAGGAGGAGCATGATAAGAGGACCCGTAAACCCATTGCCTTAAGGTTTTGGGTAAGAGTGTGGTTGTTCTAGCCTCAATATGAACGGTTCCCTAAACTTCGCCCCTCATGACCCAACAATCATTTCATCTATTTACAAAAAGAAAGTACATTAGATATATGTTTGAAAAAATGCATTAGATATTAATTAAGTTTTTATTGAGCGATTTTTTTCAACAATCAACATATTATTCCCGAAGAAAAATCCGTATAGTTGACAAAAAGATGGTTATTACAAATAATTTTTTTTTGGTACAAACAAATAATATTATTTTATCAATCAATTTTAATCATAATTTGCTAAAATTAAAACAAGTGGGCATGTGCGATCATACATCACTAATCCATTAGATTCCATTAAAACTTCGCACTTAAGCATAATTGGAAGATAATACAGGTGTGAAAAATGTTGTATACACGTAGTGTTTGGCTGAAAAATACCAGTAAATTACCAATATAACACCATCGGCAGTTAACTGTCGATAGATTTTTAACCGGCGACAGTTAACTGCCGATGGACATTTTCGTCTTTTACTCGTGTTTTTCAGCCAAATACCATGTGTATACATCATTTTTCTAGAGGTGCTGCAACATACTACCCGGTCCGTTAAAGATTGATCATAACGGATTTTAGACGTTATCAGATCAGACCAAAAAATCCTATTTAAATATGAGCTCTAAAAGTATTACTTGAGTCTAGCTCTACACGGGCTGCAGGCTAAACATGTCTGCCCTTATTTATTTTTTAAAAACAATATAAAATGTCCCACAAAATTTCATATAAAGCATTGTTTTCTATTTATTGAAAAAATATAATAAAAACATTAATATTTTAAATTGGCGTAACTACATTCAAGCTTACCAACTTTCATCCTTACAATCTTTTATGTAATGAGAGAAGTATCCTAAAAAATTAACTCAATATTTGATTTCGTGAACCAGATTTACCAAATTTTCCTTCCATGATTTTTTTTATTTTTTTTAAAAAATAAGCATGTCATATAATGGTCTACTATTCCCTAAAAAAATATATAATGATCTGATATTGGTCGATTGAGAACCCAATTGGTGGTGTTGGATTGAAGCCTTGAAATTTGTTCCTTCTCAAGGTCTTAAGTTCGATCCTCCTCAGTATCAATTTGAATGAGCTAATTTAACTTTTTTTTAAAAATTGTCGATAGAAAAATAATAATGTTACAATTTAATGTTAACAAGGATAAAAACACAATCACATGCCATCGAGTCCTTCAAAATCAAGAAACAAGTCATACAAAAAGAAGAAATATTTTGTTTTTATCCAAAAGGTACACAATATTACTATACTTGTGTTACCTTAGACAAGTAGCCATACAAAAAGAAGAAATATTTTGTTTTTATCCAATAGGTACACAATATTACTATACTTGTGTAACTTAGACAAGTTAGTGATGTTTTGGATAAGAATTATAAAAAGTGAAGTTAGTGATGTTTTAGGATCGCATTTTTAACCCATACGAAAATTGTCTATTTAAACAGACATGTAATCATCGATGATTCACACCTCCCATTCCTCTCAAATCAAGAAACAAGCCATGCAAAAATTGTTATTTTTTTATAGGGCTAAAATTGCAACTTTTAAAATTGTTATTTTAAAAGTTATTGGATATTTTATTTAAGGGAAATGCTAACCGGTGCCTCCGGGACACTGGTTAAGGATACTAAAAAGGAAAATTATATAGTAATTATTGCATTGAAAATTGTGTAATTAATCCATAAATAAGTCAACAAAGTTTCCTTTTATGGTAATAAATTCCTTTTTTTGTATGCTTAACCAGTGCCCCGGGGGCACCGGTTAGCATGACCCTTTATTTAATTAAAGTCTTTATTTAGTTATTTATCGAATGCTATTTAATTTTACTATCGTGCGTAAGATTTGTCTCCTCTGAAGCATAACCCCGATATATAGGCACTTAGGGAGGTGACATACTTAATATTGGTGCATACCTGTCTTAATTAGGAAGTAACTAATTAGTAATTAGGGAAACAAGAAACCCTGAGATAACGGTACTTAGGGAGGTGACATACCTAATATTGGTGCATACTTGCCCAAATCCAAAAAGTAACTAGATAGTAATTTAGGGAAATAAGTGACTTCACGACTTAAATCGCCCCAGTAACTTCATTCTTCTCACACCTTGGTGATGTAGACACTAATAGGGTTGACCGTTTGTAGAACTACCAAGAGGGAGAGTGTGGTATGTCCTTCTAAGATTCAATAGGCGAGGGAACCTTTAGGATACTTAGAATTTAGGAACCCTATTATTTGTCATTGTTTCGAATAACTCTGAGAATGTAAGAACCTACACGTAAACCTTCGAGCGTAAGTGTATCTCTCTATAGGACTTACAACCCTAAACACTGAAACATGTAGGAACTTCAGTGTAATGGTTGCAACTGACAGATAGAGGGGAATGAACCCGTATCTATGAGAGAGTAAGATCCCAGACGTACCCACTCGTGTGATCATCAGGTGCAACTCGACAGCTGATAGGTAGTAAAACCTCATGAACTCATTACTTGAATAGGAAACGTTAAAAGCTGAATAAGACTTGATTGTTACGTAATTCCAACAAATAAATATATGAGATTCAAATAATTCTAACCGCCGCTAACATTATCCAATCAAAATAGGTAAACTTTGCTCTGTTGCAAACAGTTTAAATTGCAAAACTCCAAACCCTTATCTTTTATTTATTTTATTGTTCCCAAATAAGTAACTTGAATTGCCTATTTGGAACGACAATCTCTGTGGATACGATACTCTACTTACTCTTTATTACTTGGTAAACGATTTTATACACTTGACTAAATCCGACCATCAATGATAATAATTTTTTTTTGAAACCGCCTTCCAACAAAAGACAATTTAAGCAAGAGGGTGGTGATTCCAGCAACTACTCAATCTTGTGTGGGAAATTGCAGCAATCTGGAGGATATGGCTCATCTTGTTCTTCATCGCAACTGTTTTCATCAGGTTTGGGTCACTGTTTATGACTGATTAGGCATAGTCGTGGTACCTCCTTATAGTATCTTAGAACACCTAACACAATTTCATTTCTTGGGAGGATTCTAGAAATCCAAACGGGATCTTATTCATTTGATATGCTTTTCTATTATTTGGATTATTTGGAAAGAAAGAAATGCTAGAATCATCAATAATAAAGAGGATTCCATTCACCACCTGCTTGACAAAGTTAAGGCGCAATCTTATGGGTGGCTAAAGGCAAAACACACCGACTTTGCTTTTAGTGCTCAATCCACTTTTATGCTTGTAATTATAACTTTTTCTTAGCTTTGTTTTTGGTGTTTTAACTGGTATTTGATGTAATTTCACTTTTCTCTTTGCTTCTCTCTTACACTCCTTGTGCAGGGAAAGTAAAGTTGTCAATCCCCATCGGCCTGAAGGAAATCCCAGGAAGCATGTCCCCCGCCCCATTAGGATACCCATAGTAACCTGTCAATCCCCACAAACCTTTCTCGTTATCAATAATTTTTACGGTAATGTGGTTTTGTGAATAATCTATTAGCCGACAATTAAGAGACAAAATCCAAAAGCAAAGCTAATCTTCCACTTCTACCAACAGAAAAGTAAAATTTGAAACCAAGAACATAACGAAACTCATCAATTTTATTATTGTGGACTAAAGTCTCAATTAAAAAGATGATAGTCAGATTATAATACGAGATAAGGTAGTTCAAACTAAAAATTGTACTCATACTACTTAAACCCCGACAATTCTAATTTAACAAGCTCATTTTTATACTAACCTTTTAGATGATGTTGCGCCAAAGTAAGAAAAGAATTTAATCATACTCTTGGTCTACACCTTTTTGGAAGCATAATATAGAGACCAGCCGTGACAAATATCAAAACAATTAGGACCATGATTGAACTCCATTTGATTCTTTACAAATTAAATCATGCAATGTTTTTAATGGGGTGCCACTTATTTTTTCAGGAAAAAAATAAAATTATTAATAGTTATTAAAGTAAAAATAAAGCACAAAGAGGTGGTGCCGTGGAGAGGAAGTTAGGAAGGTTTGCATAAAAAAACAAAAACAGTAAATGCTAGTGGCTAATATAATGTACGGAATACGGAACACGGAACAATGCCAACAACCATTAACATGAACCAGTCTAGTCTATATACTTACCAGTTATCAGACCAAACAGCAAACACAGAAAACGGTTACACACATTTGGGTACTAAGGCACTAACATTGTGAATAGTGTATAATGCACGCAGAGTACTCTGCGGGATTCTTTCTCTTTTCGACAAGACCACCACGCAGTATTTTGTCCAAAAATAAGAAGAAGCCAGTGTTATCATACCGAATTAATTATGCCTAAAAAAACAACTAAAGTGCTACAATATCTTTTTTTTTAAGAAAGTGCTACAATATCTGATTATGCGTTTCCTACCCTGTATTCTTAAATCTATAATAAAAAATTGAGTTATTCTTTTTTCTTTAGAGAAAATTGAGTTATTCTTATTTGTAACTTTGTTTGGTGTTTTATTTTCATTTATATTTAAAATTAAATAAATTATTAGATGCATATTCATTTTCTCTCTCCAATTTAATATTAACATTGTGTGAAATTATCTACACTAGATTAATTGACATGAAATACGTAAAAATACGAGACAATTTTGTCCAAATAAAAAAATGAAGACAAATAAGTATTTTTCTTCAAAATATGTAGAATTGGATTTTGTGTGAATAATTTGAATTTTAAAAAATAAAAATAGATGTGTATTGATAATGTTGTTGTATACTTGTGTTAGTGTGTTTTTTTTAGAATGACAAAGGAAAAAAGAAAAAGGGAAAAAATTTCCTCAACTTTCGCATATAAGTTTCCTATCTTTTCTCCATTCATATCCAATTAGTTTATTTCCTCAATTTTTTTGTGGGTTTTATTATCTTATTCATAAAAGTTGTTCAACTGATCAGTTGATTAGTTTCTTTTTAATCTTATATAGCACAAGAGTCTTTGAACTGAGAGAGGTTTATGATCAGAGATGTATTTACTTATATCAAATTGGGGGCAACTGCCCCACTACTATTTAGGTTATATTTGTTGAATATTTTATATTTTAAGTATTACCCTTTCTTAAAATAATATATCGTCCCCATTAAATGGAAATGTATACAATAAAAAGAGTTTGTTATATAAATTTTATAAGAATCAAATGTGTAAATGTATTGAAATAAAATTTTGAATTAATTCTATCATACTTTTTTAAATATAAAGACACGTAAAAAACAATTTTAATTTGTAGATGTTAAAAAGTCTTTAATTATTCTAACATATAATAGTATATTGTTTATAATCTGAAGTATTTTGCTAAATGATAATGAAATATTGGTAAAAAAAATTGTTCAAAAAACTATATCATATAAAATCTTTCCCCCACGAGTAAACTTTTTTGGATCCGTCACTATTTATGATCAATCTTTTATCATGAGAGGTTTATGATCAGCTTTGTTCATAGCTAACCTACCATGTAGTGTAGATTGTTGCTGCAGCCACTCGGATTTCAGTTATCCAAGTTTCACATCAAGGGAGAGGTCCACTCGAATTAAAAGATTGATATTTTGACAATCCGCACATATGTAGATCATGTACAGATTGTGGAGGATCAGGCATTCTAATATTCATATAACAACTCAACGTAAATTATCTTGGCAAAAAAAAAAAACTTAATGTAAATCATGTATTAAATTTTTTGGAGGAGGCATTGCAGTATGACCACATCTTTTTTTACCGTGATGCATTGCAGCACACGTAATGCTAGGGTTTTTTTGGTGCATTGTGTGCCGACTAAATATTAGTTTTTTTTAGTTTAAGTTGTAGTTTTGATCTCCCAAAATTCACAATTGTGCGATCTTGGCCTTGAGTTTTTAAAAGGCTTAATTGCAGTTTTAGCCCCCTAACTTTTCCAAAGTAACAGTTTTGGCCCCCAGGGCAAAAAATAAATAAATAAAATAACACGTGGCACCTCACTTAGGGTGCCACGTCAGCGTAGACCGAGTCAATATCAGTCTTGGGGGCCAAAACTGCTACAGTTGCAAAACTTAGGGGGTTG
>Ga0315913_1010882_pt1 | contig 10384 bp, 2 predicted proteins | sample MpolsnodulesMG_FD_207736 | JGI IMG/M metagenome (GOLD analysis project Ga0315913, IMG submission 207736) | Medicago polymorpha root nodule microbial communities from Los Angeles, California, United States - small nodules | ecosystem: Host-associated > Plants > Roots > Nodule | place: USA...
GGCACTGGTTAAGGATATGAAAAAGGAAATTATATAGTAGTTAATGCATTGAAATTGTGTAATTAATTTATAATAAAGTCAAAAACAGTTTCCTTTTATGGTAATAATTCCCTTTTATGATATGCTTAACCAGTGCTCCGGGGGCACCGGATAGCAGGACCCTTTAAACAAAAAGGTTAATGGGTCTATTAACTTTTGGAGCTCTTTTCTTCAACCTCATTGCTGTTAGAGTCAACTTAATTAGTCAAAGATTAATGGTGAATGTTCTCTTAAATGAATGGGGATTTTTTTTCCTCATCAAAGATTAATGGCAAGAAGTCCAATTAATTCTTCATACAGTCAACACTGCCAAAGGAATCATTTTAATTTTATGTTTTTTTCTTCGTAAAAGATTTATGGGTGTCTTGATTTGGTTTTTTTTCTTTCTTCGTTATAGATTAATGGGTGTTTTAAAGGAATTGAGAAGAACGAAGAGCAAGCACAGCAAAAAAAAATAATTAATCTCAGCCATCATTTTGGATTCTCTGTTAATATTTCATCCTCTCACCTCTCATAATAAACACTTCTTTTAATTGATACACTCCCTCTCTGTACATAAGAAGGGTGTTTATTATGAGCGATGAAATATTAACCACATGATCCAAATGGATCACTGAGATTAAAACTTTCACTTAAAATGTCAATTGCCCCTTTTTTTGTTTAGCGCGCCTCCTTCTTTCTTTTCCCACCGCTTCTCCTTCTTCTCTCTCACAATCATGATTGTACCTGGTTCTTCGCTATATCATTTAATGTTTTATATATAATACTTCATCTATCCCAAATTATAAGGAAAAAAACTCATTTTCTTTGTCTCAAATTATAAGTAAAAAAGACCAATTTTTATCATATTTAATTATGTTTTTTCAAAAAATTATCTTTTTTAAAGAAAAATTAAATGCAAAGTGCATTCAATTTGATCTCTTTTTCATTTTCTCTATAATCAACTACCAATGAAAATTGTTTTTACAGCTTCCTATAAAACTTATTTCAAAAATAACATAAAAAACTATGTTACAAACTACTATGTTTTAGTTTTCTTAATAAGTATGATTTATTTATTTTTTTTCTTCTTATGATATGGGACGGAGGGAGTATTATTATTTTAAAATAATTTTACTTTTTGAATTAATTTTGTTTACAACTATTGTTAACCAACCAAACTTCTCTACCGAAGTTTTTGTTTGGGAACACTTTGGTGCCCCGTAGTTATTTTTAGATTTAATAGCAGTTTTGCCCCCCTAAATATTAGAAAGTTGCGATCTTGGCCCTCTAACAAAATAAAATATAATTCAGCTCCTTAAGTATTATCTCTTTTGCAGTTTTGGCCTCCCGTACCAATTTTGACCAAGTCAATGTTGACTTAGCGTGTGTCATGCGAAAATGAAGATAAAAACTTTAAGTTGAAAATTTACAAAAAAAGAAAAAAAGACTTATAATATCATTAATAAGACTACATGTGCATTCGGTCAAAATAAAGAAATATATTTTATTGTGTGTTATACAAATAAATCTAAGAAACCTTGTAACAAATAATACTAGATATCCCCGTGAGCCTACCTCAGTTGGTAGAGATATTGCATATTATATGCAGGGGTCGGAGTTCAAGCTCTCGACACTCCACTTCTCCACAATTAAATTGTGTGAGTTCTAACCACTATGCTACTTGACAAAAAAAAAAAATACTAGATAACATACCAACTAGTTTTTTCAAAACTAATCAAGCCACAATCCCTAAAAACTTTTTTTTTTGTTAGTATGAAATGACATAACAGTTAAACAACTTAAATCTTACTGAGAAAATAACCATCACAACATTTACTGTTGTTGTAGTTTTTTTTAATTAATGTTGTGAATTGATTCATGTTTTTCTTAAATCGATTTTCTAAGAGAATAATCAAGTAATTAGACTCAAGTGGTCAGTGAGCTCCATCAAATGACAAATCATTTCGGAGAAACTGAATTCGATTTAAAGACGGAATTTTTTTTACCAGACTTTACCTATCTCACGGCCAAACTCCAGATTACTATGGGTCATTCCCCTATAAACTAGAGAGCTGAGAACAATTTTTTTTAAAGAAAATCATTTTAAAAACCTATTGAACTTGGTAAATGCATGCTTTTTCAATTAATAGATATAAATACAATTAATATATAATTTATAATATTAAATAAATCACATACTATTGATTTTCTCTCATTCTCATAAACTAGACATGACTTTGGAGTAATGCATCTCAATCACAAACAATATACCCGAACCATCTATATATCCTACAAAGAACACATATCTATCTCATTTTTCATGTATTAAATATGACTTTTCAATTCGTGTATTTCAATCACAAACAACAACACATACTATATGCATTAACAACCAATATATCTTGACAAAAAATACATTTTTTCCTCCGTCTTCATGTATTAAGTAAGCAAGTCTCTTTGAATCATGCATGTCATGTGAGAATAAATATTATATATGTTAGAAATATAAAGTCATTGTAAATTTTAGCTCTTATTACATGTATGTATTATGTATATATTATCTGTCAGCTAAGTAAATTATTATTTTTTTTATCAATAATTCAATAAAATTTTGTAACGTTGTATTATTTTAAGTACAAATTATAAACAGTGGTGTATCCAAGACCCCAAGTTAAAGGGTGCAAAATTTTTAACTTCATTAATTGTTATCAATACTTTTTTTTGGAGAAATACATGTGTGTGTGGGTTACCAAGTTTTGATCTAGTCATTTTTCTTGGGATTTAATTAATACGCGCACATAGTGTAAAGTGATTTTACACATCGATCTAATGATGTGTTGTCACATTAAAATCACATTTAATGTGATTCAAACCCTAGTCTCGTTTCTTCTTTCTTCTTTGTTCTTTCTTGAGCTTCATCTTTCTTGTCATTCTTCAATGGCTTCTCAAGAGGAGAAGAGTATTATGATGACATGCTTGAAACACCTTCGATGCCGTTATACGATGATACATTTCACTGTAAGCTTTGAAATATTTTCTCAAACACAAATGGATTGATAATCCACATGGTAGAGGATTCTCACATAAACAAGGTCTTATGTGCTAGAATACATTACTTAACAAAAATCGTTGGCTTTTACTCGATGGTTTTTTGTTGTTCGATTTTGATACTAGTGAAGATGCTTCAGACCCAGGGATTGAAGTTCTTGAAAAAGTGGCGAAATATCGTTGGGAAAATCTAAAATTCGTTCTCAACATTCATCAATCAATTAAACATTGAACCTTTTGACTATGGTATTGGTAAAAAAAAGGAATTAAAGCATATGACATTTGTGTCTGTAAACACAAGTTCAGTAATAATTTGGAAATACAAAGTTACATATAGATTGTGACGATGTTTACACTTATTCACTCGTGTATAATATAAGTATGATTTTATGGGTTATGTACATAATATTAATATTTGTGTTATATATATATAATATTTATTAAAAATTTATATAACTCAAAAGTAATAAAAGAAAAAAGATTAATCATATTTTAACAAAACATGAATTTTTAACTATCAAAAATATAAAAATTCATATTTAATTCATGTTTCGTTAAAAAATTATAATTTTTTCAGAGAGATTCTTATAATATTATAAACTTTTCAACAAATTTTGTTTCAAAAATATGAATTCTTCGTATGAGGATACTTAAAAAGGACCAAAAGTGAAGATACAAAATTTTTGAGGATTAAAAAATCGAAGAAATTTTTTAGAAGACAAACGAAAAAATTGGTAAATTTATAAGGATAAAAAACATATTTAAGCCAATTTAGTTTTAAGGGAAATGCTAAGTTGTGTGATTATAGTAAATTTTTTTAGGATTGGATACATTAAATTAGAAAATATTTCTACTTTAAGATAGAAACTCGAAATCACAGTGTAAGAAGCATCAATTTTCCCGTGTACTACACTCCACACGATCACAACAGTTCAAGAACACCACTGCGAAATTTCAAAATCCTTCCATCAATTTTTCTTCAGAAACACAAATTTTCACATCAAGTTTAGTTACAATGAAAGCATTGTTATTGTTCATGATTTTTGTGTTTTCAGTTAACTCATTGGGATCTGAATCAAAGAGAACGGAAGTGGCATACGCGAGTTTGTTATACGGAGATGAATTCTTGTTAGGCGTTAGGGTTCTTGGAAAATCGATACGCGATACTCGATCAAACAAGGATATGGTTGTTTTAGTCTCTGATGGTGTTTCTGATTACGCTAATAATCTTCTCAAGGTTCATTCTCATTTTCATTTTTCATCAATTTTGTAAAAGTTATTTATTTTTTCATCAGCATTGTTAATTTAATTCATATATTTTAATTAGGGTTTATGGGTTAATTAATTTTTTTATTTGTTGTTGTAGGCTGATGGGTGGATAGTTGAGAAAATTAGTTTACTGGAAAATCCTAATCAAGTTCGTCCTAAGAGATTTTGGGGTGTTTATACTAAGCTCAAAATCTTTAACATGACTAATTACAAGAAAGGTATGTTTTTTAGTTGAGTTTAATTTTGGTACAATGTCAGTGTAAATTTTTTACACTGTCATCAAATCATATGCATGACACTTTAGAAGTTGTTATGATTAAATTTAAAGTCAAACTTTTGAATGGTCTGACGTTACGATTGATTGCAATTGTTAAAAATCTTTACGCCGATAGTATGTCTGAACTAAATCATTTGTATTTTCACATTTTTTTGTGTGTATCTTGTTATACAAGTTATCGAGGATACGTTCACTCATGGAAGTTTCCATTTAGGTTGTTGCTTTTTGAATGGGAAGTAACTTTTTGGATTTATGGTGTGCTTATGTTGACTATGTATATGTGCAGTTGTATACCTTGATGCCGACACTATTGTGGTTAGAAATATTGAAGAGCTTTTCAAATGTGAAAAATTTTGTGCTAATTTGAAGCATTCTGAGAGGTTGAATTCAGGAGTTATGGTGGTGGAACCATCTACGACCCTTTTTAATGACATGATGAGCAAAGTCAAAACTCTGCCATCTTACACTGGAGGTATAGTAGTTTTGCATACTAATATTGGGTGCCGTTGTTTTTATTTAATAATATGAAAACGAATTTTCTTTATTTGAACCTGATTGGTTTGAGAACAATTGGCTGTTCCTGCTTTCACAGGCGATCAGGGATTTCTCAATTCATATTACTCTGGATTTCCCAATGCACATGTTTTTGAGCCAGATTTGAGCCAAGAAATTTTGGATAATAGACCAGTTCCTGAAATGGAGCGACTTTCCACACTTTATAATGCAGACGTTGGTCTTTACATGCTGGCTAACAAGGTACTGGAATATAGGTAATAAGAGAATGGTTCTTTCCTTTAAGTAACCAGGGAAATCCTTAATCCTTGAGTAATACATCCACCTTCTGTTTCTTCGCTTTTGAACTTATTCATGCCTGGTATTTTTATTCGAGTTTTGAGTTCAGATGGATGCCTGTTAAATCAAGTTACCTTGTATCGTCTGACTCTGTAAAAATCCTGCATGCTTGCTTTTTGCCATTTAAAGGAAGAAATAACATACATCTTTCTCAACAATTGGATGTAGATAGATGGATGCAATGACTAGGAGGGTGAAACTGTAATCGCTAAAATCACAAAAAATTCATTTGTATCGAGATGGTTTTCTTTTGTTTTGGTTTACTTATGGTAGAAATTAGAGTAATTACTGAAGCAGCTCTTTGCCAGCTATGACATTAAAATAATGTTAATAATGATAAAAGAACTCTTTATTGCTGTAATTAGGTCCAAATTTTACTGTTGGAAACATGACAACTATATCAGTTAGGATCAGCACTATTTTATGTAGCTATATGGATGTGTAAAGGTGTCAAGATGGAGGAAATTTTCCATCATCTCAACTCAATATTTTCATCTTGCTTTACGTCCTGCTAGAAACTGTTGTTTTAGCATGCATGTATTGTAAACCTATGCCAATTGATTACAAATGTTATTTCTTACTCTTAGAGCAGTGAGAGATGGATGAACGATTGAAAATGATCTCGTTAAGAATTGAGCTACTCTGAATTTTTGTCTTCTGTATTTGTCATAGCCTGAGTTAGCTGCAAAAATGTTTCATAGTTCATACACTCTTTACACATACCAAACATATACATTTGATTTTCTGAGTGTTCCAGTTCAATTATCTAACATGTACACTGACTTATCCAGTGGATGGTAGATGAGAAAGAACTCCGTGTGATTCATTATACTCTAGGTCCTCTTAAGCCTTGGGACTGGTGGACATCTTGGCTTTTGAAACCTATTGATGTTTGGCAGGTATTTGTGCAACTTATTAGCCTATTTCTTGAAATATCATGTGTTTTACTAATTTTTTCATTAGTCTATGCTGTTTAAGTAATCATGTCGTCAAGTTGACGTTTTGTGACAAACGTATTATGACTTGAATTATTTGTTTCTTACTTACGTTGTTGGTACTGTAGAATGTAAGGGAACAGTTGCCAGAATCCCTTCCTGGAACCAGAGGGGGCCGGAATCCTAAAGATGATTTTCTTGTGAAGTTTCTTTTTCTGCTACCACTTTGTGCTGTACTCTTCTGCTGTTATCGTTCATTTCGGAAGGTCAGCTATCGTGGACTAGTATTATTCTAAAAGCATTAAGAACTCACATAATCCTGATAATATTTCATATTTGTGTAGAATCAAGGGTACTTTGGTTTCTGCTGTAGAAGCTCACTATGCGATCGTGTCAGACACGTTTATTATAGGATTAAATCAGGTGGCCCGGTTTCTTATACTGGCATTTCTACTTCTACAGTTAGTTCCACCCATCAGGTCAGTTTTTAATCCTTTATCTTCTAGTTTTGGAATTTGAATTCTCTTATGTGAGCCTTTCACAACCAATTTATTTCACAAAGGAGATGGACACAAACTCAACAGTGTATCTTTGTCATCAGATGATTAAGTCATGCATGTGAATGGCCTTGTATTTTTAAGATGCTAAAAGTATTCTTTATGATATAAAACAGCTCTTAAATGGTACGCCGTACAAGGTGCCCGCATATTTGGGTGGTGTTTCTGTTTGTGTCTCTTTTATGGCAGCAGTGGTGTCTCTTGGATTAACTCTTGTGATAGTACCTCGACAAGTGACTCCATGGACTGGTTTGCTTTTGATGTATGAATGGGCATTCACAATCTTTTTTATATTATTTGGAGGTTATCTCAATTTGATTTATCACTGGGGAAAGATTACAGCATCACAGGCTATTTCCTCATTATCTCAATCCGAACCTTCTGATGACGATTCAGGAAAAGGTATGTTCTCTAGAAATAGAGCTTATTTTGGCTACATGTTTTTCATTTAACTGTGTCCTCGAGATCCTTATTCTTTTCTTTTGATTCATTAATTTTTATGTCATCTGTTTTCATAGGCCACCAGCGACAGATATCATCTTGTGAGGCTGCTACATGGTTCTACGGATTAGGGATGGCCTTCTTGGCCATTGTTGCTCCATCTTTGCCTTGTCTTTTTGGAATTACCACTTTGTTTCTACGGTAATTTTCATTTAAAGTTATTATTATAGATATCATATATCTTAGGTGAAATTTCTCTTTCCATCTTTTTGGTTTAGAAATGCTCAGTTTCCAGCATGTTTTTTGGTATCATTGGCTTGAATCAATTATTGAATTTCAAAATTCAAATTTAAAAGAACTAGGATCTCTGGTTTGCCGTTTATATATTTTGAGTTGTAATCTCATGCATCTGATAAATGGGAGCTGGAACCCTGTCAACTGTATGATTGTTTGACCATTTAATTGGTCTTTTGTTTGTTATATTTCTGTAAAGAGTGACATAATTGTCTCAGAAGGTTTCTTCTGTCTTGTTGCTTATCTACTAATACAAGCGTCAGTCTGCATGAAATGGAAATTGAATAGAAACCTGCCAAAATAATCTGATGTTGATTGTTATGTCTTCAGCTTGAAGTTGATTTAACTATATTTCTTTTGTATATTTATGATCAAATGATTATGGTTTAGTCCTCAATCTGACATTAAAGACTCTCACTTAAAATGTCACATGTGCTTGTGCGCTCATATATACCTCAATTCTTTTTATTCGAATTTATAATTTCATTTACATTTCTAACAGGTTAGGTTTGATGATTGTTGGGGGCATAATATTAACATCTTTCATGACATACGCCTCTGAACATCTAGCTATGAAATCATTTCTGAAAGGCCTTGAAGAGAGGGATATTACACGAAATGGGAACTTCTGTTTCTCATGTTGATCGAGTTATTTGCAAGTGGTGAGTGGTGTAAAATATGATACGTTATTATTCCAATTACCTTTATTTTCATTAACTTTAAAATATATCTCATTGATCCATTTAAGTATTCAGTTAAGGACCCTTGTATTTGATCCAGGCCTCGACTGGATAACCAAAGTTTGGCGACAACAAAGCATGACGTTAGGCCTAAGAAAACTTTAGCCAGTATTTGATTCTTGTAACTTAACCCTTAGAAAGAGACTTGGAGGTAGTTGTTATTGTGTTCAACTAACTTGTAGCATTAACCTTGTGACAAATGTAATATTATTTTTTTTGGAATTTACATTGCTCCATTGAAATAACGTCTGATTGACCAAGTTTTTTTTTTTTTTTTTACTTTATTATGGTAGAATAGAACTGACGTTAAAATAATGGATTCGACTCCTTTAAAATGAACAATATCAACCATTAATTAACAAATTAAAGGTAGATATTGCAAGTACATCATAACAAATCATGAGTTTGCTAGAATAATAACCTTTGATTTTCTCACTATACATTTTACTCATCTTATCCTAAAATAACTGTCTTGATTAATAATATATAAAGAACAAAACATTTAATACTTAACAATATCAATTTTGCTATACTTTTGATTTTTTTTTTGTTACTTGTTAGTTGTTTAACTCTTCGACAACTGGTAAAATTTGTCTATGTAACGTTTATTTGTTGTTTACACAATATTTGGTCTCCCAATTGAGTTTGCTTGTTTGTTAGATGTTGAGTTTCATTGATCAATGACAATGATGCCAGTGGCTAGAGTTATTTTTGGCAGAACAAAATCAGTTCAAAGATGACACTGTTAATGCTTTGACCAGGTAGTGAGTGGTGGGCGTTAGTTATAAGCCAAAACCTTGTATTTATATATATCCCATATATCTTGGACAATATAAAAATGAAAGCGATATAAAGTTCATCTTTTGTCATTTCCTTTCTTTAAGTCTTTGCTTTTCTCAACAAAGAAAGCTGATTTGTATCTTTCACTATACTTTTCTTTTCCTTTTGGTCCATGTATAATTTTATGGGATCCACTTTTATTCCATATGAAGATTGATATTACCATTATTTGTGTTTTAAAACGTGTTAGAATATCTTTTTATGCCCTAGTTTTATTTTATAGCCCTAAGAATTTTTTGACACGCCCAAAAAAATAAAATGGATTAAAAGACCATGCTTTGCCAAAATAGGTAGTACCCAAGAAAAAACAACATTTAGCTCCCTAAATTAGCAAAAATATTACAAACTTGTATTTACTCTATATAACCAGTAATTTATATTGTTATTGCAGTCAAATGATCTAAACCATCGAATAACAATTGAAAGAATCACATCGTGATTTCAAAAAGTAGAGATATTAAATCTCAACCATCTAATCTTCAAAAATCATTAACGACCGTGATTATTGACTGCGTCAAATCTATTTCCAAATTTTTACCTAAACATGTTATGTGTATATATCCATAATTCAAGCGACTCACTCGTCAATCAAAAAGTTCACAAGAAACACATCCATTCCATGTTTGCCACTTGAAGTCAAAACAAAAGAATGGAAAGTATCAAAAGGGTAAAATAACAGTCTTGATCACAATGATAGACCCTTATATTGGATTATGGAATTTATCAAGTCTTATTGAATTCTCCTTGATCTAATCAAACAAACTAGTCGTCATGTTTGATTTGTCTTTATTTCCTTTTGATGACTCATAAGGCAGTAAAAGTTGGTTTAATGATAGGCCAGGTTATCATTAAACTAACTTGGACTCTTTTGTTTGTTGGTGCACATCATTTTCTTCCAGGTGGGACACTTGGACTCTAACCCATATTTATTATCTTTAATAAAGGATGTTATCTTTAATAAAGGATAATGAATTAGATAATGGACAATGGATGGTAGAGTTGATTATGGAATTATCATGCTTATCCTCAAGTAAAGTGTGGTAGATAAGAACTAAGTTATTGGAGAAAACTACAGATCTATGTCCTTAATTTGGATTTATGTTGAAAAAG
>Ga0315913_1010884_pt1 | contig 10383 bp, 15 predicted proteins | sample MpolsnodulesMG_FD_207736 | JGI IMG/M metagenome (GOLD analysis project Ga0315913, IMG submission 207736) | Medicago polymorpha root nodule microbial communities from Los Angeles, California, United States - small nodules | ecosystem: Host-associated > Plants > Roots > Nodule | place: USA...
ATGATTGCCATGTCTTTATTTTGTTTAAAACCTTGTTTAGGAATGTACTTTAGACACTTAGAATTGAGGGGTTCGTAATTCAATAAAAGTTTGCAAGAAACGGGCCTCGAACGGCATTTCTGGACCATAAGGAAATTTCTCAAAAATGTTGTGCTGAGGCCGTAGGCTTAAGCGAACGGGTAAGCGAACGGGATCTTCCTCCCGACGTTTTTTACGCTTAAGAGAGCAGTGCACGCTTAAGCGAACATCCATCAGTCCAGAAGTGCAGAAATCGTATTTTGGCACAAAAACCTCAATCCCAAGCATCCTAAGGTACCCATTACATCCAGAAACACATATAAACAGTTCATAACATTTGCATGGCAACAATTAACAGCATTTGATCATGATTGGTACAAAGGGGTTCTCTAACCTAATTTCATAATCATGAAAACTAGAATGAGTATGTTGTCTCAAATAATCAAACACACAAACCCAAGGGTGGAACTAACTAAAGAACTCACCTTAACAATCATCAAGTTAACACTACTTCAAGTCTTGATTCCAAGCATGCAATCCAAACCCTAGCTTCATGATCTTGATGCATCTTTAGTTCTTGGCTCACCAACCAAACCCCAAAGCTTCAATGCATCGTTATAGTTGTTCCTTGCTTGTGAAATTGCTAGCATCCATGCTTGAATCATCAATTACATGCACTTGGACTTGTTTGCTTGAAGAGATTAGGAGGAGAGAGTTCTTGAACTTCCAAAGTTTAGAGAGAGAAAGTTCTAACACAAGTGAGTAGTTTTGGCTCTAACATACTAATATACTCCCTCGGTACAATTACCAAAATGCCCTTCGTCTTTAACGTGTTTACACCGACACTGCTGATTAACTCGGGTTCAATTGGCACTGCGTCGTAAAACATTCCTCACCATAGTGAGTCTAATGCACATCGCTCTCTGGCGCACCTTCGACTGACGTAATTCCGATGCTGACGAGCGGGATATTACAGTCATGTTCACAACCTCTATCCAAGGACTTGTCTAGTTATCCAAATGTTCTTCAAAAGAACCTTCAGCTACTCTTCTACAAGCCTTATCAATAGTATCTTCTGAGATAGAAACAAGGATTCCCGTGATGCTTGAGCGAATCTCTGTACAGATGAATGGTTTCACACCAAGTTGTTCTCTGGTCTTCCCTTCCATAGTAGGATCTATCAGGACCTTTTCATGCTCTTCCAACCTAGCAGCATGACTATCATAGATTCCAGCCCTGACCCAGAAATGCTTGACCAGATTCCAGCCCTGACCTAGCAGCATGACTATCATAGGGTTCTAAGGTTTTGATTTTGAAAAGGGCGATTTTTGTAGAGATTTAGTCTAAAAATAGAAAGTGTAGGATGTGAAGTGAGTAGTGTGTGTTTTTGTCTAAATGATTTTAGCAAAAACGATTGCAATTCAAAAGGGGACAAACAAACACAACATTAATGACTTATGGGGCACGAGATAGTGTATTCAAAGCATAAATCATCATTGCCCTCTTACTTTATACACCAATACATTTAAGCCACGTTTGAAGTTCTCAGAGTAACTGCCAAGTAAGTGGGACAGGTGCTACCAAAAAGTAACTTCCAACGTTTCCACTAACATTTCTATTCAGAAGCACAAAATCCAGCTTCTGAAGTTCAGATGCTGATGTCATCCTCAGAAGCACATTTTCCTTAGAATCTCAGTTAAATCTTCTGATGGGCTATAGCTTCTGAACAACTTCAGAACCTAACTTCTTATTCGGAGGCAAGCAAATTTAATCAGACACAAAGTGCATGTTCAAATTTTTCTTTAGAAAATCAAATCTTTCCACAGTTAAAGGTTTAGTAAATATATCATCCCATTGATGTTCAGTATCAATGAATTGTATATCCAAAATTCCTTTTTGAACATAATATCTAATAAAGTGGTGTTTGATTTCAATATGCTTTGCCCTTGAATGTAGAATTGGATTCTTTGACAAACAAATAGCAGCAGTATTATTAAAATAAATGGGAATACTATTAGCATTAATCTGATAGTCTTCCACTTGATGTTTCATCCAAAGTAGTTGTGTACAACAACTTGCAGCTAAGATGTATTATGCTTATGTTGTGGACATGGCAATAGTTGCTTGTCTTTTGCTAGCCCGGGATATTAGATTTTTACCCAGAAACTGGCAGTTGCCACTGGTTGATTTTCTTTAAATCCTATCACCAGCATAATCAGCATCACATAATCCAACCAACTTATAATCTAAGGATTTCCTATAGAGGAGTCCAAGATTTGTAGTTCCCTTCAAATACCTGAAGATTCTCTTAACAGCAGTTAAATGAGACTCTCTAGGATCTGATTGGATTCTTGCACACAAGCATACACTAAATAAAATATTTGGCCTAGATGCAGTGAGGTATAACAAAGAACCAATCATACCTCTATACAGCTTCTGATCTACCTTTGATCCAGTATCTTCTTTGCTTAAAGTGCAGGTTGGATGCATTGGAGTGTTCATCATTTTACAATCTTCCAGGTTGAACTTCTTCAGAAGCTCCTTTGCATACTTTGTTTGATGAACATACACCCCATCTTTTCTTTGATTAATTTGAATTCCAAGGAAGAACTTCAATTCTCCCATCATGCTCATTTCAAATTCATCCTGCATTAACTTAGAGAATTCCTTACAAAGAGATGCATTAATAGAACCTAATATTATATCATCCACATATATCTGCACAACAAGAATGTCTTTCTCAAGAGTCCTTCTAAAGAGTGTTGTGTCAACTTGACCTCTTTTAAAATCATTTTTAATCAAGAAATTACTTAGTCTATCATACCAAGCTCTGGGAGCTTGTTTCAAGTCATATAGTGATTTCTTTAGTTTATAAACATGGTCAGGATACTTAAGATCCTCAAAACCAGGAGGTTGCTTGACAAACACTTCTTCTGATATCACTCCATTGAGAAATGTACTCTTTACATCCATTTGATATAATATTATGCCATGATTTACTACATAGGAAAGAAGTAACCTGATTGCTTCCAATTTTGCAACTAGAGCAAATGTTTCAGTATAATCAATACCTTCTTGTTGACTGTAACCTTGAGCAACAAGTCTAGCTTTGTTTCTGACTACTTCACTTTGTTCATTCATCTTGTTTCTGAATACCCATTTTGTTCCAATAATGTTCTTCTTCTGAGGTTTGGGTACCAGATCCCTCACATTATTTCTCTGAAACTGATTGAGCTCTTTTTGCATAGCTAATATAAATCCATCATCTGAAAGTGCTTCATCAACTATAGTAGGTTCTATCACTGATAACAATCCAATATAGACTCTTCTTGTCTGAAATATGATCTTGTTCTTCTAGGAATATCTTTGTTTCCAATGATTTGATCCTCGAGATGTGATGACTTGTACTTGAATGTATTCTTGGATTGGTTAGCTTGCTGAGAACCATCTTGAGCTTCAACAAAAGCTACTTCATCTTGAACTTCTGGTGTGATTTCAGCTTCTGGAATTTCTTCATATTCAGCAGTCTGATTAGATTCTGAAGTATCTTCAGGCACCTACATATCTGTAACACTTTCACCTTGCTCTGGAGTTTCATTTCCAGACTCTTTGTCATCAAATTTAACGTTCATTGATTCTTAAACACAAAGTGTTTCTGAATTATACACTATGTATGCCTTTGACCTTTCAGAGTAACCTAAAAAGATTCCTCTTTGGGCCTTGGCATCAAATTTCTTTAGGTAGTGCTTGTTATTTAGAATGTAACAACTACATCCAAATTGATGAAAGTAAGAGATATTAGGTCTTCTTTCCTTGAAGAGTTCATATGTTGTTTTCTCCAAGATAGGTCTGATATAGATTCTATTTTGGACACAACATGTTGTATTCACTGCTTCTGCCCAGAAATGTTTAGCCAAATTATTTTCATGAATCATGGTTCTTGCCATTTCTTGTAAAGTTCTATTCTTTTTCTCTACAACCCCATTTTTCTGTGGAGTTCTAGGAGAAGAGAATTCATGGATAATTCCATGTTTTTCACAAAAAGCTTCAAATGGCTCATTTTCAAATTCTCCACCATGATCACTTCTTACTTTTAAAATCTTCATTTCTTTTTCTGACTGTATTTGGGTGCAGAAGTTACTGAATACATCATAAGCATTATCCTTACTTCTTAGGAATTTTACCAAAGTCCATCTGCTGTAATCATCAACAATGACTAATCCATATTTACTTCCATATAAGGATGCAGTGTTAACTGGTCTAAATAAATCAATATGAAGTAATTCTAAAGGTCTGGTGGTTGAGACAATGTCTTTTGTTTTAAAAGATGATTTCACAATCTTCCCTTTCTGACATGCACGACAAAGTGCATCTGAATGATAGTCAATATTAGGTAAGCCTTTGACAAGTTGTAACTTAGTAAGCTTAGAGATTAATCTCCAGTTAGCATGTCCCAATCTTCTGTGCCATACCCATTTCTTATCATTCACTGATATAAGACAAATTACCTTCTCATCAACTAGCTCAGAGAATTTGATTTTATAGACATTTTTTATCCTCTTTCCTTTGAATACTATGGAGTTGCCATCCTTGTTGATTACTATGCAGTTGGTCTTACCGAACATCGCATCATAACCATTGTCACAAAACTAACTGATACTCAAAAGGTTATGTTCAAGACCATCTACCAACCACACATTATTAATAGAGATAGAGGAGTTACCAATAGTTCCTCTACCAATGATCTTGCCATATTGGTTGCCTCCAAACTTCACATTTCCTCCTTCTTTCACTGTGAGGGTGAGGAACATAGACTTCTCTCATGTCATATGTCTTGAGCAACCTCTGTCTAGGTACCATGATTTTTGCTTTTCCTTTGCTCCTAGGAATATATGCAGTATTGACAATTTCAGATTTAGGTACCCATTGAGGTTAGTATTAGAAGTTTTACTCTTCACTTCTTGTACCTTGTGCTGTAAGTTTGATTGCATCTGATTAACCAATACCTTAGGTTTAGCACCTTTTGGTTTTAATTCCCAGGAAGCAACAACTGTTTTGTTCTTCTGAACCTTAGACTTTAAGATACCAGGTTCTAGTTTCAACAGACTCTCAGGAACAGGTTCTGATCTCTTCAGAATCTAGATCTTTGAAGTTTTAGAATCAGAATTTTCATTGCCTAAGACTTAGAGTTCTTTGGCTTTGAAGTATTCTTAGCCTTAGAACAGGAAGCTTCAGGTTCTAACTGAACCACAGTTTCAAACTTAGCACCTTCAGGTACAAAGAAGGTTTTCAACCCTTCCTTGATGCATTCACAACATGCTTTGAGACTGATTTCATTAGGTTTTCCTTCAGAAAATCTAATCCCTTTACCATTGTTTCTGTAAAGGCTATAAATCATAGAAGCCACTTTGCTTTTGTCAACACCAGATATAATAAAACCTTCAAGAGCAATTTCATGTTTACTTAAAGATTTTCCATTACACTTTTCTTGTAGCTTTTGACAAAGAAACTTGAGCTTCTCTTCATAAGTTTTTAAAATGAAGTTAAACCCTTTAAGTCCGTCTTTAGAAGCTTTTAGATCCAATAGAGTTGATTCTTGTTTTTTCATTAAATCAACATATTTTTCTTTTAAATCCTTCAACTCATTGGTTCTAAGTTCAAATTGTGTAAGGAGCTCTTTAAGAGACTCAACAAGTTCTTCTTTGGGAATTTTAGAGTATACCTCATTTTCATCTTCTAAGTCTGAGTCAGGTTCAGCTTTTGATGTCAGTGTAGCTACTAACCCCACAACTACATTTATTTCATCTCGAGCTTCTTCCTTTTCAGCCCCAGATTCACTGTCTAAATCTTCCCAGGTTGCCATTAAACTCTTCTTAATTTGCTTCCTGAATTTCCTTGAGTTGAAACATGATTTCTTTGACTTGTCCTTTGATTTTCCCTTCTGAAGACCAGGGTAATCAGCAATGAAGTGTCCAGGCTTCTTACAGTTAAAGCATCCCTTTTGATCTTCTTTCTTGGAGCTTTTGTAGCCACCTTTCTTACTCAAAAACTACCTATTTTTTCTTGCCAGATACTCAAGCTTGTTGGAGAGCATAGCCATCTTCTCAGTAGGATCTTCATCAGAATCTCCAGCAGGTGATTCTTCTTCAGATTCAATAACTTTAAGAGCTTTTGATGACTTCCCTTTAGATGACAAAATTTTCAACACTTAAAGTGTTTAAATCTTTTGCTTCCTCAATAGCAGTAACCTTAGGTTTCCATCTAGCAGGCAAGCTTCTTAGTATCTTGCTCACTTGATCAAAAGCTACATAACTTTTCTTCAGTACTTGAAGTCCAGAGACTAGAGTTTGAAAGCTTGAGTACATTTGCTCAATACTTTCATCCTTTTTCATCTTGAATAGTTCATACTGATGAACAAGCATAAGAGCTTTTGCTTCTCTGACTTTCTTGCTACCTTCATAGTTTACACATAGAGAAGCAAACATTGCCTTTGCAAAGGATTTGTCACTCATTTTCATATATTCTGCTTTAGGTATAGTAGTAACAAGTGATCCTATGATCGTGCGATGCTTCTTGTAGAGTTTCTTTCTATCAATAGCAGCTCCTTCTTCATCAAGGACTAAGTCACCAACACCATCTTCAAGAATGTCCCACGGTTCTTCATCTAAACCCATGACATAACTCTAGAAGTTGGTTTTCCACCAAGAGAACTCTTAAGGATCTCCATTAAACTTTGGAACTTAACCAGAGTCAGCTTTCTTATTACCATAATCATATGGCACAACATTGTTGTTCTGACCAGAACTAGAAGTGGAGTCTTCACCAGACATGTTTTTCTCAGGTCTTTTTCTGTTACACTGTTAAGACAACAGACCAAGGCTCTAGATACCAATTGAAGGTGAGAAAAACACAAGAAAGGGGGTCGAATTGTGTTAGCTTTTTCTTCCTTTTCTCCTACTAAAGTCACTATTTAGAAGCAGATAGAATTCATGTTCCGAGGTGATGTTCAGAATCTAAATGCAGCGGATAAAACAGAGAGAGAGAGAGAGAGAGAGAGAAGAAAGACACAAAGCAATTATATTGGTTCCTTCCACAAACCGGAAGTAGTCCTGTCCCCCTTGCACTTCCAAGGAGAGTTCACTAAAAATGTAATATCTGATTACAAATGTTGACTACTAAAACTAGCAAGAGACTTCAAACTACTCAAGCACAACTGCAAGAGATTTCCTATGCTCCTGAACTAAATCAATAGACTTGCTATGCTCAAGCGCAACTGCAAGAGACTTCTATTCAAACAGAATTACAAAGAAATTTGTTTGAGGTTGAACACTTGATATACAATCAGTGGTGTTCATAATACAAAACAGATACAGACTCTTAAGACTCTAGAATTTCTAGGATATGAAAGTTGTTAATGAAATTCTAAGTGAACTTTAATGTGAAACAATTTCTGTAGAGTTTTTGGCACTTGTAAATTGTTGTATGAGTCTTTTGTTTCCAAACAGTCGGTCTTCACTCCGTTATATAGAGGTGTGAAAGATACATTGGAAATTGCCAGCACATCAAAAAAGAGTCATTTGAAGCTTGATCAAATCACCAATGATCTTATGCCTGATTTGGTTATTGTTCTATGAAGGAGCAATTTCAAATCCATTCCAAGTCTGGAGGAACACTGGTGCATGCATAGCTGTTGTTCTTGTCCTGTTGCAGACATAAAACAGAGTAGTGGAGATAGTGGTTGTACACTTCGTACAATTGTCCTTTTTCAACGTTCTCCAAAGAATAAGCATCCAATGCCTTCAAGTCCATTTGAATGCGTTGCAATATTCTTCCAGTCTTCTGCAATGATAGGCGTGATTAAATCTTCATTTGAACAACATTTGAAGTTCTCCAGTCTTCCACTTTGTAATGATCTTCAGATGCTTCTGACGATGTCAGCTTCTGGTGACCAGCTTCTGAGGAGAGTGCTTCTGATGACGTCGGCTTCTTCAGGACCACTTGTCTTCAGAACCTCTTTTCTTCAGATGCTTCAAGCTTCCTTCTTATTGATTCCATTGCTCTCATTTGTTCTTTCAGAACCTATGCTTTAACTAAGACACTGAAAATTTTGTCTATGGTCCTACACACTTGAACAAATATTAGCATATTCAATTGACAATTTTTTAATACCTTGTTATCATCAAAACTCAAAGGGTAATGTTAAACACATTTTGTTCCAACAAGAAAGAAACCAAGGAACTTACCCGCTTATTCTCCAAAAGTTAATTTTTCTGGGTTGAGTCACATGTTGTATTTCCGGGTTTGTTCGAACACCCTCTTGAGATGGGCGGCATGATCGACCTCCTTCTGGGATTTGACAATCATGTTGTCCATGTATACCTCAAGAATGTCGCCCAGAAGTTCCTTGTCATAGATTTTGTTCATCATACGTTGATAAGTAGACCCCGCATTTCGTAGACCGAAGTGCATTGCATTGTAGTAATAGTTCCCTGATTCGGTCATGAAGGTTGTTTTCTTTTTATCTTCTTCGGTCATGGGTATCTAGTTGTAACCAGAATAGGCGTTATGAATGCTGGATTGGGAAACCGAGTTCTGGGTTTTATTTTCCTGAAGGAAACATCTTCTTGCAGCTTTGATGTCTCCGTTCAGGGAGGCGATGATGCCGTCTTTTGCATGGTATTTCAACTTCAGATGAGCAGTTGAACATGCAGCGCCCAGCTGGGCAAGTCCGGTTCTCCCTATGATGCAATTGTAGAGAGAAGGACAGTCGATCACCAGGAATGGGATCTTTATTGTTTTCTTTGCCTCCTTTTCGCCGAAGGTGACCAACAGCTCTACGTAGCCCCAAGGTTGAGTGGAGGAGCCGTTGAAACCGTAAAGTTCATTTCCAACGTATGGAGAAAGGTTTTACTCCTTCAGCTAGAGAGTTTTGAACAGACCGGTGTACATAATGTCGCACGAGGCCCCTGTGTCAATTAGGACTCGACGGCTGTCGGTGTTGGCTATCGATTCTCGCACGAGCAAAGGAATGGCTGAATTTGAGGCCCCACCGAGCAGTTCAAAGTCGTAGAACGCCAAGGGTGGTCTTCCTCCGATGTTGGAATTGGAGGGGACCAGTCGGTTGACGCTCATGAGCTCTTCAAACTTTCTCTTCATGCTTCCCACGAAAATGTTCATCGTTCCTCCCGTGATGACGTTGGCGGAGGGAACTGTTCCCAGGTGCATGAGTAGGATACGATTTCCACGTTGTTAGGGAAATTACCCAAATTCTCCACGGACATAGCGATTGTCTTGTCCGCTTCGTTGCCATCGGCGATGTGCTCAATGGCTTTCTCTCCGACTCAGGGTTCTTGATGAACTGTTTGAGTCACCCTCGTTGAATGAGAAGTTCAATAGCATCCTTTAGATGGATGTAATCGTCAGTGACGTGCCCATGGCACTTGTGGAATCGACAATATTTGTTTTTGTCGATTCCCTTCCTCTCCTGTGAAGGAGCCTTTGGTGGCTTGATGCCAGCTTCCGTCAGATCGGCTACTGCGATCTCGACGATGATCTTTTCCCTGGACATGGCCAAGGGTGTATACTTGGTGAAGCGACCGTTGGGTCCTTTGCCTTCACGAGCTACTTTTCCTTCCTTCTTTTTCTCATGGAAGGGATTTTTGGAGAATTCAACAACAGGCTCCTCCTTCCTGGATTTGTTGAGGTTATCCGCGTACAACTCTTCTTCGTATCTGATGTAGATCTTTGCGATCGCTAGGAACTCGTTGAGAGTCCTTGGGCGGTCCAGGCGGACAGCCTTCTTAACGTATGTGCCTTCGCGCAGACCTTTGGCAATGACGTACCGCTTCATTGTTTCGTCGGCACCCCTTACCTGCACAGCTTCTTTATTGAACCTTTCGATGTAATCTAAAAGAGGTTCGCTCTTTCCTTGAACAATAGCTTCAAAAGATGCCACCGTCTTTGGTTGTGTCCTTGAAGCAATGAAGTGGGTCGTGAACTTGTCACAGAGGTCGCTCCATGAGTCAATGGAGTTTCTCCGTAGGTTCTTGAACCATGTAACGGGTCCTCATCTCAAAGTGGTGACGAAGAGTTTGCATTTTACGGCGCCTTGCACCGATCGGTATGTAAGATTTGCCTCAATGTTCTCAATGTGTTCATCTGGATCTGTTTTTCCGTCGTATGAATCCATTTGAGGAGGCTTCAATAGTCTGCGGGGATAGGAGCTTCTCGGATGCTCCGTGTGAACGGACCGTAAACATTACGGTCATTCTGAACATCGCAGTTGTCCTCGGAACTCGAAGGGGACCAAGGGCGTATGTTGCGCTTTGGTGGGGATCTCCTTGAAGGTGAGAAAAAACACAAGAA
>Ga0315913_1010890_pt1 | contig 10377 bp, 10 predicted proteins | sample MpolsnodulesMG_FD_207736 | JGI IMG/M metagenome (GOLD analysis project Ga0315913, IMG submission 207736) | Medicago polymorpha root nodule microbial communities from Los Angeles, California, United States - small nodules | ecosystem: Host-associated > Plants > Roots > Nodule | place: USA...
TTTTCACACACGTCTTTTTTCACACGCAGAGATGACCGAGTGCGTGTAAACAAAATTAGGTAAGTTTTTTAAGTATAGTCGTCACAGAAACTAGATCTCTAGGCATGTTATGCATGTAATAGGGGTGAGAGAAAGCTATCTAGCTATTTACAATAATTTGTTTTGGGTGGCTTATGAAGTGATGATTCGTGTGAATATAATGTCTAAAGACTACATGTATGATCTGGACTTGCCGGATAGATTATATTGTATTCTACTATTCTATATCCTAACATATTGTAGCAATATGTGCTATCAATATAGACCATGTTGCAGATTATGGTTGTGTGGTTGAGGGATTCCTGATTGCAGGAAAGTCGGTTCAGTGTTGCATAGCAGCTTTGATGATATATAATGTTTGAGGGATTTCTGATTGCAGATTATGTTTCAAGAAAGGCTTTATAATTTTTCAATTTAGTATAAATGTACAATAGGACAAATTTGATTTAGACCTTTACATATATTTTAGGCCTTGTACCCAGCCATCTGCACTCCCTTACAAGATCAATGAAATTTTGGTTAGAAAATATCACTTCCAAGATTAAACAAAAGGAAATAGAAAGCAATTCTACAAATAACAGAATAAAATTGGGTACAGGTAACAGCATCCTTTCAAACACATGAGTTCATTCAATCTTGTTTTCGTTCATGGGATTGATAATAATGTTATCCAGACCTTACCATATCAAAATATTTGGTTCATGGGATTAATAAATTTTCCAATTCGATTTGTTTACTATCACTTCCTCAACGTGTTTGTGCAGTTTATTTATCCGTATATTGTGGTTTGTGAACTTTATATAGCCTTTCATTTTCTACATGGAAACTGGTAATTCGGTTACTTCAATAGAGTCACATTCAGATGCCATCTTAGAATTTAGACTTCAACCAGCATCACCTATATTTGCAACTTCTTCTGCTGATAGAACTGTAAAACTATGGGATACATAAAGAGTGAGTCTCTTTCTTTTTATATCCCTTTCTACACTACTCCATCCTTTGTAACTTGAGGACTAATTCATTATGTTTTGATGTTTCATCGTATATATGTACAGCCTAAGAAAGCGTTGTTTGATCTTGATTGTTTTACACTCAAGGCCATCAAATCTATACTATGTTTTAAGTATTTTCAGCTTAAAGTTGCTGTCTTTGATTGTTATGCAACAAGTAATAGTTATTGTATAAATAAGAAGATAATACCACGTGTACAATTTATTGCAGTGCTTGGAAATGTTGATTCTTGAGATTGGCCAAACACGTAGTGGTAGAAGTGCCTCTCTGATGTATCAATTACTGGACTAGCAGCTACTGTGGTACGAAATGAAATCATTGCATCAACCAGCAATGATTCTGTGGTGAACATATGTGTCACGACCCAAAAACACTTATCGTGACCGGCACACGAACTAGATCATTCTAGCCCGGCAAGCTTATTAATCAAACTTGACAACTATAATAAATAACTAAAAATTCCAATTTGAATTTCATTTCAAAAAAAATATTCACTGAAATTTTGACAGAGTTTCCTCTGTATTTTCAACATTTCCAAGATGTAAATCCTGTTTCGAAAACCTGTTCTATCAGCCAGAATCTCCAAATAACATCTTTATTTTCATACTACTTGCACAACTCAAAATAAAACATCAGACATCCAAATAGCTCCAGATACATCAATTGACACTAAAATATACATAAATAAAAGAGTCGGCCATCAAGGAGGCCTACTAATAAAATGTACCAATAAATGTGACGCTACTAAGCTTCGAGTCTACTAGCAGCTTTCTACTCAGCTGTTTGAAAATCTGGAAAAAAAATAGAAAAAGAAAGAGTAAGTCACAAGGACTTAGTGAGAGACAACAACCATCACCAACTAGAAGGGAAACACACAAGGGCACGATTAATTACTTTTCTCAAATCTAATATTAATTTACAAAGCTAGTACCCATATAAAAATATAATAAACTCACGATCAAGTGTCTCATGAAAATTCGGAAAAAACTTGGTAACTTTATCAAACCAAATAAGACTATATCAAAATTCCAATGTCGTAAAAAGGTGAATCTAAATCTACAACTTTTAAAGAAAATATCGAAATCACGCATAATGAAAAGGAATCGAAATAATCAAATCCAAATAGAATATAACAATCCAATTTTAGTGAAAATATCAAAATGGGTGAATCAAGAACTAGCTCCATCTCGTTGATAGCCCTCACCTCCTAATGGCGGTCTTCCCATAGGGGCGGCTCCATCTAACGGATAGCTCTTTTCTCTTGACTCAAAACAAAAATGTTTTTAAATTATAGTAAACTCTATTTTCAGTGACATATATATAAAGATGTCTGTCCTGAAAGAAAATGTATTAGAATGAGACCCTCGCGTTGCACGGCGATTGTGTATTTTGTATTGAATTATAAATACATGTATTAGATTTGTTATATGTAATTTGTAATATAATGTACTAATATGCTAAACGTTTATTTCATGGATGCATATGTGAATTAATTATTTTATTTTAAGGTTTCAATTTGTACTTCTTTTGCATTTCAAACTTTGGTTTGTATACACTAATTATTTTATTTTAAGGTTTCAACTTGTACTTCTTTTGCATTTCAAACTTTGGTTAGTATACACTTCAGAAAAATTGTTGTATATGTATCAAGTAGACACTGACCACCCAATTGTATAAAAAAATAATTGTTTTTACATATTTATGTTAGATGTATATGCTTGATATTTGTGATTTGGGAGGTTATTTGCTTCTTGTCCTCTATAGTTAAAAAATGTTTGTTTGTTTTTTCTAGGTTGTCTCTGAAAAGTTGTAAGTAATTTACCCAACTAATAAAAATTAGTCCATGATTAAATTTACAAGTGGAGTAAAAATTAGTTTGTTGGTACCACTTTTCAAATTTACTCATGAGACTAATTCTCATTGGATGTTGAGGGATGTTGAGTGGATTACCCTCAATTCTTAAAAGACAACATAGTACACACCAAAATGTTTTGGCCAAACATAATGTCAAAGAGAAATTAGTAAAGACACAGGTATTGGTATGGTTAAAAAGTGAAAGCATTGAATATTGTGAGAGCAGAACAAGCATGATTACCTGAATGCCAACATCTTGCTCAAAATTGATAAAAGGGGAGTTGGGAAGGATTTATGAAGTGCCCACCTTGGATTTTAAGTGGATGTGGCAAGATTACGTGGAGTATAATTGATAAGTTGTAATCAAATTAATTTGAGGGTCTACTTTAATAGATAGCCCAGATACAAATACGGGTGCGGATACGATACGATACGGGTATGCAGATTTTTTTAATTTAGGATACGATACGGCTAAGATACGTTAACAAAAAATTTATACTAAAACTTATATATATGTAAAATACTTGAAGAAAATAAACATTGATTATTCTTCATTATTATATTATTATAAAAGTTACTATTTTTAAAAAATAATACTACTACATGTGATCAAAATATTTTCATATGATCACAGTTACTATTTTCATCATTAAAGTTAATATTTCCATGTGATCAAAGTTACTATTTTCATATATTGAGATATCGAGAGAAGCATCATTAAAAGAACTCAACACAAATTTTATCCAATGTTGATTATCTGAATCAACTCTTTTGTTACCTTCATTCATAAGAAGTATAATTTTAAGTGGTTTATCGAGAAACAATTATACCGATGCATATCTAAAATTGAATCATATATATCTCTACTGAATTTTTACAACATTGTCTCACCTTTTTACCCTTCATCTTTTTTTAGGATACGTATTTGTGAAGTATCTTATAAGTATCCTTGAGTATCTGTGGGGTATCATATAAGTATCCGATGAATTATTTTTTAAAAATTTAAATAATTAATTCTGATACTTCGTGGGTACCTATCCGCGAGTATCCGTGAAATATCGGTATCCGATACGGGTACGTCTCCGTTTTGGAGTATCCGGGCTTCATAGATAAAATATAATAGATAGATATGAACCATGATAAAGGAAAAATAATCTATTATTTTATGAAATAATATAGAAAATCAATAAAATATTTAAAATTGATTTCAAGAGGCACAAAAAATAAAAACTATTTTTATTCAAAAAAAATAATTATTGAGGGACAAAAAATCTAAGAAATATCTCAGGGGGATTAAAACCAAAATATGTATATTTACGGGAACTATTTGCTTATTTAACCCTAAAATTTATAATGATTATTGCAAATAGAATGCACCTTAAATGTTGTACCAGAAAAAAAATGCAGCTTAAATGAACAACTTAAATAGAGGTTAGTTATGTTTCAAAAAAAAAAAAATAGAGGTTAGTTTAGTTGGTAAGAAGTTGCCCCATATCCGGCAAGGTTCTCCAACGGCAGGTGTGAGAACCTCAACTTGCATAACCGTTAAAAAAACGGTTACCTGCCATTGGCTTAATGTAGGAAAGAGATGGGTCGCGAGAGACAGAGAGAGATTGGCGGCGGTATGTCGCAATTAACGGTGGAGGTCTGACTTGCGAGCTGATGCAAAGGAAGCAACCTGGCTGCGACGCTACGGACCGTGTGCATGGCTGTTATTTGTGTGCAGAGGCAGCCTGTGCCAGCTTTAGTGGTTTTATCCCGGTTCAAAGGATTGGACCGCACAAATATCCGGTTCAAGTTTCAACTGTTTTACCTGTCAGTCTGGCCCGGTTCACTAATCGATCACAAAGTAGAATATAAAAATGAAAAGATTTTCTTATTTTGTTTGACTCTGCATACTCACACTATTAATTCCACCTTAGTTCAACATTTTCATCATCCATTAATCTTCTCTTCATCTAAGTGCAATTTCCTTTAACATGAACCAGAAAAATCCCAAAGAAGAACTGTGAGAAAAACGCTGCATGCATGCATGTTTTTTCCTTTTTCTTGCGCCGCTTTCTTTCAGTTTGGTTCTTATCAGTCTGTGTGTGTTCTGTGTAGTTTTCAAATCTTTCTGCATGATTACCTCAAGAAGAAAGGATTCTTGGAAACTGCTCAGATTTTCCAAAATGAAGCTCAGGTTAATAATGGACAAACTCTTGCTGGTATGTATATGTCTGATTTTGCTCTTTCTTTACCCAAGAATCAGTTCTTGATGTGCAATTTCGGTAGTAATTAATGTCAGTTCTAAAATCATTCATGTCTGTTTTTATAGTTTTTTTCTTTAATCATGTTTCCCAAGAATGGTTTCTTCATTGGTGCCCCTTGCATTATACTTGCTCTACTATTCATCATTTGTCTTATAATATTTCTTTCTTTATCTTATTATTGTATATTCTTTTTTATTCATTTCTGTGACGAATTATTGTTCTTCTTATATTATTTATCTGTGTTTTCAGAATTTGATCAAGAACCACGTGGTTTCTTGTACTACATCTGGACTAGATTCTATGACTCTAAGCCAGGAACTTCCAGTCAGAGTCAGGTTATATATGATGGCTAAATGTTCAATGTTAATCAATGGTTCTTGGTTTCATATATAGTGCAACACAGTCATATATTACTCAATTTTCAGGCCGAAAACGTTGGTCCTATAATGGAAAATACCCCTCAAATAATTCCGGATGGATATGCTATTCAACACCTTGAGAGTAAATTTCTTTTCTATACATCTTTACAAAGTCCTTCACAATTTTGTCATTTCATATACTTCAGAAAATCTTTGTTAGTGTCTCGTGAACTATATATTGCAACTTGTAACTTCAGTTCTAAAATCGAGATGACAATTAAGGAAATTTAGTTGATTCAATGTCTATTCTAATTTTAAACACAAGGTTTTCAAAGCGGTCAGAAGCTTTTGTCCTGTGATTTTTCATCAGATGGAAAGATTGTTGCAAGTGGTGGACTTGGGAAGCAGGTGAATAAATAATGCAATAAATTTTCCAATTCGATTTGTTTACCGTCTCTTCCTCTACACGTTGTGCAATGTACTGATCTTTATACTGTGGTTTAAATAGCCTTTCATTTGCTACATGGAAACTGGTAATTCTTTTACAACATCAGAGACACATTTAGATGCCATCTTAGAAGTTAGATTTCGATCAGGATCACCTATATTTGCAACTTCTTCTGCTGATAGAACAGTAAGACTATGGCATGCAAAAAGAACAAGAGTGAGTTTATTTCTTTTCTTAGCTCCTTCTACTCACTTTTCTGCAATAGTCTTTCCTTTGTAACTCATGGATTAATTCATTATGTTTTGATGTTTCATGATATATACGTATATGTATAGCCTGAGAGAGAGTTGCTTGAACTTGCTGGGCATAATGGGATAGTAAGTTCATTGGACTTCCACCCATTACGAGAAATTCTATGCTCGTCCGATACCCGTGATGTAATTAAAGTATGGGATCTCGAACAGTGTGTCACGATTAACAACTTTACAGTGAGTCTTACACTCATCTTTTAGTATTAAAAACTGAATAACTACTCACAGGTCACATGAGTACTATGATTTGTATAAACATGAATTTCAGGAAGGTGGAAGGCAATTGAGATTTCAGCCTGGATCTGGGATGTTTTTGGCAGTTGCTAATCGAAATGTTATAACCATATTTAATACTCAGGATTTGAGCGTTTTCCACAAATTTCAGGTGAGCTTCACATATCATATATAAGCTGTGTATCATGATACCAGTATTACTGCACCATGAATCTGAATCTCATTCCTTATTAGGGACACGTCAAAGAAATTAAGTCTATATGTTGGGATGCCACTGGGGATATGATTGCCTCTGTCAGTGAAGATGATGTATATGTTTGGTCAGTTTTTATGAAAGAGTCCATATATGAGTATCCATCAAATGGGAAGAGGTTTCAGTCCGTCATATTCCATCCTCGATACCCTAATGTCTTAGTTATTGGTGGTTTTCAGGTAAACACTTCCCTCCGCTTCCATTATGATCGCTGTCCCTTCTATAATGATTATCCTGATTTATGAAATTAAGTCCTGTTTTCATATATGGGCTGTGTCTATATCTCTAGATGTTTATGCTGTTGTGATGATTTGTGGATTAAAGTCCTGTTTTCATACATTATATTTACTGTTTATGCAAAACCTGAAAATTTCATAGGCATACAATCTATAACAAACGCTTAAGGTCATAGAATCAAGCTATTGATTACTAGATTATGGAGGATATGGTTAATACATAAATCCATAGCTATTGATTGCATATCTATCTTCTGACAATCAATAGAATATGGCCTCATGATTCATCCTCAACCAAATCTTTTTAGTTCTTTGATTGGATCTTAACTTCTCTTTATATAGATAGAAGGTAAACAGTTTTCAATTTTCAATGGTTTGGACCTATTTATTGACTAATGAAGGTTTTCATTATCCCCAATGGACTTATACTGGCATCTAATCATGAAGCTCATAATCTCTTGGTAGTACATGACTTGCTAAGTTAGACCATATAAAATTGGGCTCCCTAAATTGAAATAGAATAAGAATACAGTTTATAACAAAAAATAAAAAATAAAATAAAGATTTCCAACTGGTTCCTCTGAAAGTAATAAATACTTTTATGTTTCAAGTATTTCAGCTTAAAGTTTTTGTGTTTGATTGTTATGCAACAAGTAAAAAAACTTATTGCATAAACAGAGTAAATAATATGTGTACAATTTATTACAGTGCCTGGAATTATTGATTCTTGAGAATGGCCAAACACATAGCAGTACACAAGCTTCTGATTTATCAATTACTGGACTAGCAGTAGCCCGAAATGAAACCATCGCATCAGCTAGCAATGATTCTGTGGTGAAGATATGGAGATGAAGTTATTGTCTTTGTTCCTTGGTGTAAATTCCTCCCCTGAAGTTATTGTCTTTGTCTCTTAGCTAGTCACTTAGCGAGAAAAAAAAACAATCCTGTTGATTGAGTCCAGTGCAGATGTAATCAAATGAAAATGTCTTAGTTTCTTGATACAAATGTTCATGAAATTATGATGTAATCAAATGGAAATGTACTCATGTATAACTGACAGAAGAAAATGAAGGGTTTCTCATCATGCTTTTCTATATTATAGGAGAGTATCAGTGTTTTGATTATATGTTTGATCATACCTTCAGTAATCTATGAGAAAATTAAGAGCACTGACCACTGATATAAAATTCTGAAGTAGTTTTATCTGTAAGGATGAACCATTTTTTTAGGGTATATTGGAAGAGCCGCATAACTGCATAATTGTTCATATCTGTTGGTTAGTCCACATTCCAATTTCATTTGAATCAAGAAAATAGTGTAAATGAATGAAATTGAAACTGTAGCATAGTCGTAAAACTGAATTTAAACGATTCTCTAAATAAAATGATTAAATCAAATTTAAAATAGCGTAAACGAATGAAAATTTAACAATGTTCTTAATGTGTTATGCAGTACAGTTTTAGATGTTCATGGTGAGTTTACGAGAAAGAAAAAGTTGTATATTACTGATTGATAAGATGCCTTTCATTGATAGAAAGAAAGAAAGGTCTTTGTGTCACAAATTTTGGGGCCTAACTCATCCTTGCAAAACTAGCTTGTAAGGTGAGCAGTGCCTCCTCTTTATAAACTCTTCTCAAGAATCTTATCTATCCGATGTGGGACTAAATCCACTGAGTGTTGGCTGCTAACAGTTTGATCATCAAAACAACAGCTAAGAACCATCATCAAAGTATAAATTTGGTTCATGTTCACATCATAACAGAAGTAACTTGTTCTCCAAGATTCTGAAGTCCACACTAAAGAATGCAGTGTAACGACTATATTTCAAGCTTGTTGTCCATGATTCTCATGTCTCCACCTCATCTATAAAAAACTCAACTATTCATAATTCACAAGATTAAGAGATTTCACACAAACCTTGGACCAAGGTAGTAAGAGTTTTCACATCTAACTCGAAACCTCGATTGAGATATTTTTCAACAACTGAAAATGTAAAACCCAATTGGCCCAATGGAATTCAACTCCAGCAAAGAACAGAGCGATATCTTTGCACGTCAGATACCTGTGATGTAATTAAAGTATGGGATCTCCATAAGAATGTCATAATTAACGAATTTAAGGTGAGTCTTAAACCCATCTTTTATAGTATTCAAAACAGAATAACAACTACTCACAGATCACAGGGTACAATGACTTGTATAAAAATGAATTTCAGGCAGGAAGCCTAGTGAGATTTCAGCCTGGATTTGGGACGCTTTTGGCAGTTGCTAATCGAAATGTTATTACCATAATTGATCCTCAGACTATGGTTCTTATTGAAAACCTTCAGGTGAGCTTCACATATCATATATAAATTGTGTATCATGACACTATTATTACTGCACCATAACTCTGATTTTCATTCCCTATTAGGGACACGTCAAAGACATTAATTCCATATGTTGGGAATGGGATGTCACTGGGAAAATGATTGCCTCTGTCAGTGAAGATGATGTACGTGTCTGGTCAGACGGACGATGCATATTCGAGTATCAATCAAACGGGAAGAGGTTTCAGTCAGTCATATTCCATCCTCGATACCCTAACGTCTTAGTTGTTGCAGGTTTTCAGGTAAACACTTCCTTCCGCTTCTAATATGATCGTTGTGTCCCATCTATATCTCCGTTTAAGTAACTGTTACAGAGGTTACACTTGAACCTATTAAAACAATAAAATCAAAGGAGGTTCTTGCATAAATAGTAAGAAAATAATCTGTGGACAACTTATTGCAGTGCTTGGAATTGTTGATTCCTGAGACTGGGAAAGGACGTAGTAAAGGAGGTGCCTCTGATGTATTAAATATTGGACTACCAGCTACTACGGCGCAAAGTGAATTCAATATTGCATCAGCTAGCAGTGATTCTGTGGTGAAAATATGGAAATGAAATTCTAGTTAATGTCTTTGTGCTATGGTGTAAATTTCTACGCTACTTCAGTTTTTTAGATTTGTTAGATGATCTTTGTGTACACCTTGTCTTGTAAGCTAATCACGAAGTGAAAAAAAATTGCTGTTGATTGAGTCCAGTATAAATGTAATCAAATAAAACATGTCTTTGTTTTTCAATTGAAATGTTCATGAAATTGTGATGTAAATTATAATAATCAAATGAAAATGACTAATCTATTAGTAACACAAGAAAAATTAAGGGCTTCTTATCATGCTCTTCTATATCATAGTAAGATATCATTGTTTTGATAAAGTAATGTTATGTTTGATCATACCTTCAGTGAACTTTTGACTCAGCTATTAAGTTCCTTCTGCAAATAAAAGTCAAAAGTCTTGGATATAAAACGAATGAAGAAATCTACACACCATAAGTTTTCCGTGCTGATGTGAAAAC
>Ga0315913_1010891_pt1 | contig 10376 bp, 2 predicted proteins | sample MpolsnodulesMG_FD_207736 | JGI IMG/M metagenome (GOLD analysis project Ga0315913, IMG submission 207736) | Medicago polymorpha root nodule microbial communities from Los Angeles, California, United States - small nodules | ecosystem: Host-associated > Plants > Roots > Nodule | place: USA...
TATATATACATTTTCTCACTATTTCTCAAGAGAATACTTCAAATTTTAATTTTTTTAACAAGTGTCCCAAGGACCAATAACTACCCCTTTAAAAAACCAACATTTAGCATTTCCGTAAAAATATTTATATTTAGGACCAGACCAATGCTTGATTAATTAATCCCAAAATTCTAGTATTGAAAGGAAAAATAAATTGCTAGTCGTTCATATTAATTACCCTCCAACACTTTAGTGCAACCTCACCTACCATCAGCAAATGTCACGAATTATAAGTAATTCACTCACACTTGTAGCACCCACGTAAAAACACGGTTTTGTACTAAGAAAAAGCGTGAGTGTGAAAGTGAAGGGAAACAAATTATTTGCAGTTGCTTGTTATGGCGGGGAATCAGAAAGCGACAAGGTGAAACATCTAACTTATAAGATACTTCACTATTCCTTTATTGGTTTAGTAGTAAAAAATATAGATCTTGGATCGAGAGGTTTGAGTTCGAATCGTTCTCTCACGCTTAAGACTTTACCATTCCTTTATTGTTAATACTCTTATAAGTGCTCTTTGAACCGTAAGACATTTTATGTATTTGAATCATTCTCTCACCTTTTTCATCAAGTAGCAGATGACACTGGTTTAGATCTCATCCAACTTAAACGTCACATGTTCAAATTTAACTATGAGAATGCAACAACGTTAAATTTCTTGAAAAAGAAATTAACCGTCAATTATGGTCATCTCTCTAGTCAATATGAAAAGTTAATCCTTTTAGCATGAATTAACGTATTTAAGTTTATCTACTTGCATAATATTTTATGCATGTCATGAGCTATTTTCAGCTCATTTGCAAAAGCTCTTGAAGACGACATATACAAACATCTTTTAACTTTTACGAAAATAATCTAACTTTATTTTATCATTTGTTAAAGAAATAACCTATGCATAAGTACTTGTCATATTATAAGTTTTTTCTTTGAAATATTTTTTACATCCATTAACGTTAACGATACTACACATAGTGAAAGTTTTGCGCCCACGAAAGGGGAGCAAAACAACCAATAGAGCATGTATAATTACTTATCATGTTATAAGTTGTTTATCCAAACAAGGTCCATAACTCGCCCTTGCCACATCCCTCGCCCAAAAATGTGGCTAGATTAGATCATATTTCTTAACTAACCAAGCTTTACAAGTTCAATTTATAACTATTTTATGTGAGTTAGGTTTTTTTAACCCTCTATATTGACTCATTCATACCGCGAGGAGCAACTGGAAAATAAGCATGCATCATTCTAAATAACAGTACTATTTGCGTGTATGCTAGTAATGCATCATTTAATAACCAGCATTGGGACCATTATGAATACTTGCCATCACCAAAAAAAAAAAACCAAAAAATATATTTAACAACCAACATTGGGACCATCTTGAATACTTCCTTCTTTGGAATGGAATCTAAAAGCAACAAAATGAGAAAATGAAGTTGTTAGGAAATTCATTCATAAATCATATATAATACACTAATATAAATAACTCTCATTTCACCAAACTTGAAGGTTTCATATTAGACTATAAGCCCTCATATATCTATTTATTTATGAAAAGCAAAGGTATATCATATATAGATTCATCAACAACAACAGTTTCTGAATTATAGATAGATAAATTAGATAAAATTTTCTTGGAGTATGTCTCCATCACTCCTCATAAATGTTCGGGTACAGTAGATTGATTTCACAGTCAAGTCTTTGATATTTTTTGTTCACGTGGGTTCCAACATTTTATTGGAGGAGAAAGTAATGTGCTACACTAACTTAGTTTCCAGAATAAATCAAAATACCTTAATTAAGAGTAACCATAAGAGTAATTTGCACCATCATAACACAACTAACAAAAAGTGACCAATCAACTAATAATGGTTATATGATCAGCAAGAAAACAAGGCTTGAGTTTTAGAGTAAGTGTACTGACACATACTCAACTCAATTTCATGTCAAGGGTATTTTTTAACTATTTTACAAAACTCATGCATTATTTCAAAAAGTAAATGTAAATAGAAGTAAATGCACCCTGCAAAACTTCAACTAACCCACACACTCTTCCACCTGCTTATATTTACTTCACTCAGTGAACCATTTTATAACCCACTCTTCACTCACTTCTCCAAACCACTTCCAAATCCTCCCTATCTTTTTCTCTCCAAGCAACTATGGAGAAGAAAAGAAGCAACAATGCTTCTCTTACCATGTTCACAATGTTGGTTGCATTGGTTTCTCAAAATCTTGTTATTGTTCCTGTAATAGCCAACACTCAAGCAAGAAGTTCTCCCTCAGATTTATCTACTGAACTATGTAATTCTCTAACTTAGCTATCTGTTTTACTTTTCTTATTTATGCAAAATAGTGGATATATTTATTAATGATATGGACTTTACTTGAAAGCTACACAGTAGTAGGTCATTTATTTTTCAAAATTTAAGTATCAAAATCAACATTCTCATAAAGAAGCTATTTTGCATTTTTTATTTATTTTTGTAATATACTTACTTTGTTTTGTTCCCTCATGTTGTGTAATACATCGATTTTGAATTGTTGAAGGTTCACATAGTCCACCATCTCACCACTCTGGAGGTGGTTGTGGTAGCAGTGGCACTCCACCCTCTAGTGGGTCCTCACCCTCTCACGGTCATGGTCACGGTCATAGTCATCATGGGCATGGTCATAGAACATCGTCACCCCCTTCAGGCAGTGGAAGTTACAATCCAACTCCATCAACTCCAACTCCGTCACCACCGTCAGGCAGTGGAAGTTACGGTCCAACCCCATCAACTCCTACCCCATCACCACCCTCAGATGGTGGTGGAAGTTCTGATCCAACCCCATCAACTCCCCCAAATTGTGATCCAACCCCATCACCTGGTGGTGATGGAAGTTACAGTCCAACCCCATCAACTCCCACCCCATCACCACCATCGGATGGTGGTGGAAGTTACAATCCAACACCATCAACTCCAACCCCGTCACCACCATCAGGTAGTGGAAGTTACACTCCGACCCCATCAACTCCTACCCCATCACCACCCTCAGATGGTGGCGGAAGTTCTGATCCAACCCCATCACCAGGTGGTGATGGAAGTTACACTCCAACTCCATCGACTCCTCCAGGAGGTGGAAGTTATAATCCATCCCCAACACCACCCTCAGGCGATGGAAGTTATAATCCAACACCGTCATCTCCCCCGTCCGGTGGAAGTTATGATCCAACCCCATCACCACCCACTGATGGAAGTTACACTCCAACTCCATCGACACCCCCAGCTAGCGACTGTCCACCCTCAGACCCTACAAGCCCGACAACACCCTCAGACCCAACACCATCAACACCGTCAAACCCTCCCTCAGGAGATGGAGGGTACTATAACTCACCACCACAAGATCCTACAAGCCCAACAACACCCTCAACTCCAACAACGCCATCAAACCCTCCATCAGGAGGCTACGACTCACCACCATCAGACCCTATAACCCCAACAACACCATCAAACCCACCATCAGGAGGCTACGACTCACCACCATCAGACCCTATAACCCCAACAACACCATCAAACCCTCCATCAGGAGGGTACTATAACTCACCACCATCAGACCCTATAACCCCTACAACACCATCTAACCCTCCGTCAGGAGGCTACGACTCACCACCAGTAGACCCTTTAACCCCAACAACACCATCAAACCCTCCATCAGGAGGGTACTACAACTCACCACCACAAGACCCTATAACCCCAACAACACCATCAAACCCTTTAACCCCAACAACACCATCAAACCCTCCATCAGGAGGGTACTACAACTCACCACCAACTTATGGAAGTGGTAGCCCCCCGATCGATCCTGGCACCCCATTGACCCCCACTTTCCCCACACCACCTTTCCTTCCTGCACCATCTCCCACTGGTACATGCAAGTAAGTTCCTTCTACTATGTTGCACTGTAATGTAACGGCTAAGTCCTTGAAAATATAAAACTTTTTTACTTTTAGCCCCTGATAAAAACTGTATTTTTTAATTCTTGCAAATATTGTTTTATTTTAGTCCATGTAAAATTTATTCATGTTGAAATTAGACCCCGTATGTAAGTGATTTTCATTTTAGTCCTTATTTAGTCCATATCGATTTTGAAAATATAAATCATGTACAAAAGGTAGTTTTTACAGGGACCAACAACATATTTAAACCTCATATGTAAATTATCAAAATATACTTCAAGGCTTTTAACTGTTAAATAACATTTTTGAACTCTTTTTCCTCAAATCTGCAGCTACTGGAATACTCACCCACAACTCATCTGGGGATTACTAGGCTGGTGGGGAACCTTAGGCAATGTTTTTGGTGTGCATAGTCTGCCAGGGCTCGGTGCAAGTCTCAGCATTCCACAAGCACTTTCCAACACAAGAACTGATGCGCTCGGAGCACTTTACAGAGAAGGTGCAGCTTCTTATCTTAACTCCTTGGTGAACAACAAGTTCCCTTACACAACTGATCAAGTCAGAGACAGATTTGTAGCATCACTCAGCTCAAATAAGGCGGCAGCAACACAAGCACGTCTTTTCCAGATGGCCAATGAGGGGAAGATTAAGCCTAGAGCATGATCTAATTAGTTTGGTTTATGTATAAGTTTATTGAGTTTGCTTCCGTATATTATATTTAAGACTTCTGCTAAGAGTGTTTTGCATTAGGCACTTACTTATCATGTGTTAATTTACCCTATGATGGATTCAGTGTACTGTACAACTTCATGTTAATTAGCATTTATATATGGTTCCTAAGTTTTGAATAAAGTTAATATTTTGCTGCTATGGTAATTCAAGATCTTTATTCATAAGATTCAAGTATAAAGCCTTATTTTATATGAAACAAGGTTAAATTCTAATTAAGAAAACCTTCTTTACCCTGCTGAAAATATAATCCATTAAACAAAAGTTACTCAAAGTATATAGCAAAAACGTTCACCACTAAAGGTGTGGGCATCACTTTCTCATTAAATGAAAGTCTGCACAATCTTTCAAAATAAATTGGTTCTCTATAAAGAGCAACCCAGAAAAGCAGCCCTAGTCTAGAAAAGTTGATTGTTCATGCAAACATGAACAGCATTCAAGTTATATATGCACGACTACATTAATTGAAAAGGTGTCTAGCATTGTTTCTTAGTGAAATGCAAGGCAATTTTCATTTTCTGTTGTTGTTGTTGGTGTGTGTGTGTGTACAGAAAGACAACACATGGACCATCCAAGATGCTGCCAAGAGTGCCCTTATATGAGATGGGACTATTGTGATATACAGTGGCAGCAGAAGGGTTGAAGAGCCATGTGATGCACAATTAATGTCATTTTAAGTGCCTTAACAGGAAGTGTACAAGGCTGTCCTTTTGATTCAGAACAATTAAAATGGTAGGTAAACCCTATAAATAGAGGGTAGTCTTCACAAGTAATGTAATAAGAATCATTGTGTTTTATTTATACGAAAAAACACGTTTTCAGCTAACCAAACTTTCCAAATTTAAGATATTAGCTAAGAGATATAAGGGACCTCTACTAACTGCCATTAACTGTTTCAATGCACTTACTTTAGATCACAATGAGTGAGTTTGCTGCATTATATATTCACTCGTGCAGTTGTATAGATTGAATATTAAAAAAAAACATGGAATCAGAACACTTTTTGTGATTAATAACTTAACAGCAGTTGAGAAACAATTCAATAAATCAATTTGTAGAAAAATATTATTAATAAGCATTATATATGTAGGTATAACTTCAAAATAATCATCCCTGCATATATAAATATCATTCATGTATGATTCAGTTAATTAAAATAAGCAAAACTGAAGCCAGCTAAAGGAACCAATTCATTTCTAAAAAACATATGAACCAAGAAAAAATCTTATACAAATTGATCCGAAACTTTAATTTTACTCAACATTGAAATGTGCACATAATTGTGAAGTTCCAAATGTTTTTAAATGCTTCTGATGACAAACGTGAAATATAAAGTCATCCATCCATATGTGGGCCTGTAAGTAATTTGGAAAAGTAAATTACTCCTAAACTTTTAATACACACTCCCACAAAGACACATGCCCTACAAATTCATGTAGAATGGCTATATTTGGAGAATTGTAAGTCATATAAATGAACTCGTTAAGTTAAATAATTAATGGATCAATCTGGGGTGGAAACTTTAAACTCATTATGAAGTTATCATATCATAGTTTGGATGTTTAATGGATCATAATTTCACAGCCATATTACAAAAGAGTATTTTGAAACACAAATCCACCAGTTTATCCAAATTTAAAAGATTAACCTAGTCCAATGACTATTGCATCAGATCTCAAAAGAAAGGAAAAAGTAACAGTAAGATCTCAATTCTAACAAAATTTATGATAACACTCAGAAGGCCACTCGCCAATGCACAAATGGTTTTGGCACAAAAAGATCAGAAGCATACCTTTTCAATTGATAACTTCTGGCAGTATTACATAGTTGAGAAATTCTATCTCTTGAGAATGGATAAAAGGAGAGGTCTTCATTCTCTTTGAATACAAGTCGTTTCAATGACATAAATCTCCCGTGAGACTATAGACTTTTTACAATCAGACAGAAATTTAAACACCCATTTGGCTATAGTTTTTTTTACAATTAGACAGATATTAAAACACCGGAGAGCATTGCAAGTTCTAATCAGCCCATATGAGATTCAAACCATTTAAAAATTTGGTCGGAATGCACACTCGTCATCTCATGGTAAGCAAATGCAAGGTTTAGCTCCTCCTGGATATGAGGGACCAAATGTTTATCAATCAAGAGATTTTTCCTCTCATCAAGAATATTTAGCCATTTCGTTTTCCGACCGTCTTTCCTCATATATCCCTTTTCATCAATAAAGCCCTTTTCCTTAAACATTTCAAATAAATTTCTAGAAAGAGTTTGATCAATACCAGGAATCCTATCAGCTAAAGTCTCCGACGACAACGGAAACTCCATACATTCAACAACACCAGCATCAATCCCTTTATCTTTCAAAACCTCAACATATTCATCGATTTTCTGCTGTCGATAAAGATCTTTAGGCATGTGAACAAAAAGTGTAGGAGGGTAATCCTCATTAATATCAATTTCCTCAAACATCCCTTCAGCAATCATAAGCACAATACTATTAAACTTCTTAGCAGATGCAAGCAAAGATACGAAATATCCTCCCGACGAAGCACCTAAAGCCACAAGAGGAAGTTTTTCAAGCTTCCTCTTACCAATCCACCACTCTAGAATATCTTTAACAGCCAAAAGTTCTTTACCAAAACTCCAACATCTATTTGCACTTGAAATTGTAATAACAGCAAAACCTTGAGCAAGACCATGAAGAACAAGCAACCTTTCTTCAGGCAAACCAATACAATTAGGACATTCAATTGATTTGTCCCAAAAGTTAATGGCTTTTCCATTACATCCATGAGCAAGAAAAAGAACACCTTTAGGTGATTCAGGTATTTGCCATATCAAATCTGTTCCATTCCTAAATTCTATTGTTGGATGAAATTTCACCAAAGAATCAAAACTATTCCATTTTCGTTTATGAGATTCATAAGCTAAACTTGGTTTAACTTTTACTTTTACACCATCATCAACATTATCAAATATAAAAAAGAGAATCACTAACATAAGCATCAATATCGAAGACATGACAAGTACTTGAATCCTGCAATTGTGAGCACTACTCCTTTGCTTTGATTTGTATCCATGATTCAACATGGTGAAAAAAGGGTTTGTGGCAAAGAGGGTAAAGATCAAATTTTTATAAAAATTTCGTGAAATAGATTAGTAAACTATAAAGGGTTGATAGCACATAATGAATAGCATCATTGAAATCAAAGAGAGATTAGGTAGAATATACTCACATGGATGAATTTGATGCTTAATTGCTTGTTTATTAGAATTTCAGAGGGCAACGATAAGCAATTGGATTGGGATTAAGCACCGAAACTGTATGCTTCTAAGTTTAAGGGATTTGATGCCATGTTACTCCTTGTTATTGTTATGTTTGTTTACTACAAAGAAAAAAAAACTAACTTTTTTAATTAAAGGATTTTTAATTAGTTCATGCATTATTTTCTTGTTTTTTAAAAAAGTTAGGGTGTGTTTGTTTTAACTTAAAAAAAAAAAATATTTTGTTTTGAAAAAGTATAGAGATTTTTTAAAAAATATGAAGCTATTTGTGTTTATTTACTCAAAAAGAACTTTTAACTAATTCATGTGTTATCTCTTTGTTGTAACAAAAAAAAAACCCTTTTGTTTTTGAAAAAAGATAATCCTAATAGTTTTTCATTAGGGTTAAAATATATTTTTTTGATAAATGATTTTTTAAAAATTTTAGACAAACACTTTTTTTTTTACAAAAGACAAACACTTTAAAATGACAAAGGTTGTTTCTTTTTATAAAAAATTAAAAAACTAAAAAATCTTAAACAAACGGAGCCTTAAAGCTTTATTTTAGAGACAAAATAGATTTTTTTAAGAATCATAAACAAACACTTAAAATTGACAAAAGTGATTTCTTTTATAAAACATAATGATAAATCTGAAACATACTCACTCAATGCCTTTTGGGTGGGCTTTAGTAGCATCATTGTCTTGGTTAAAAGGCCTAAGGCAATTTCTTATCACACCCTGACTTCTCCCCCACTATATAGATATTTCGGATTCTATGTTCCGAATTGGTAAAATCAGGAAATTAGTCATAGTCATCAATTTGAGATAGAACGGTTCATAAAACATCTTTACCAAATCATTTTTAAATAATTTTTGCAACTGAAATGATCAAAAATAATAAATGTTGCACAATTTTTTTTACGTGAAATCAAAATCCTACGTTGGTTTTGACAGTGGATATATGGAACCCCTAATCTATATCTTCACCCCTAAAAATTATCAAAAATTTCAATATTACCCTTTTATCTTTTAACTTTTTACATATTTATCTTTCACCCTAAAAAAAGTATTTCTAAATCAAGATGAATTCACTCCCACATCAAAGTCCAGGTACATATTTTCCATAAACATTTTTTAAACTTTTATGGTATGTATTTTTATTTTTTTGAAAAACACTAAAACAATTCCACAATAAACATGATTCATATTGGGTTGCGACCTTTTTTAAACTTTTTTTTCAAATGGTATGTGTTTTCCATAAAATTCAACCTCGTATTCCAGCGGGTGGTTTAGATGAATTTCTCCTTACGAAACCATATTCTAAACTGTAAATTATTGTAGTTTAAAAAAGGATTATGAAAAATACATATCATATAAAAAAAGATTTAAATAAGGTCACAACCCAATTGGAACCGTGTTTTAGTGCGGAATCTTGTTTTGGTGCTTTCTGAAAGAATAGAAATACATACCATGTAAGTATGAAAAATACATACTTGGACTTTCATGTACAGGTGAACTCATCTTGATTTAGAAATGTGTTTTTTAGGATGAATAAATAAGTAAAAATTAAAATGACAAAATGATAATATTGAAATTTTTTATAATCGGTAGGGGTATAGTATAAAATTTTCTGGATATATATGGGTCGGTGGCAACTTTGCAGGGTTGTTTTGACAGGAAATTGGGTCATCAAGATTACATATTCAACTGGAAATTTGAGAGTAGGTCACTATAGAACGATACCTAACAATTGTGATTATTAACGAGAAGATTTTCTTTTTCACCCTCTCGCACACCATTCAAATTTATCAATTTATCCTAATTCGAATTATATAATCCGAAACATTTTTACATTATTTCGAATTATATGATCTTAATTCCCTAAAAACTTAGAAGTCATTGTGCATTGCCTTTAAATTACTCTAATATTTGTTTCAAAATCTTTCAAAAAATACAATCTAAAATGAAACTAAACTTTCAAAATAATCTGAAACGTATTGAACCCTCCATCAGACTAGGCTTCAACAACAATAACAGATATAATATTTACACTTTTCAGATTATATAATCCGAATAAGTAAAATATGTGATCAGATTATATGATTCGAAATGTGTTAGCACAAAGAACTTATCTATTTATACAAAAAAAAAAAACAGACTTATTTACAAATCTTTGTCGATTTTCCAACAGAAATCAAACCATATTATTGACACACATGAAAAGTAAATCAAAACATATCATATGATAATATTATACATTAATTAAATCAAACAAAACTTTTGTCGATTTTGCAACACAAATCAAAATCGTGCAAAATATCTAAAACAAAATATTCGGTGGTCAAGACCAAGTCATACATGCATACTCAAATCATAAAAAGTCATACAAAATACATAA
>Ga0315913_1010892_pt1 | contig 10376 bp, 4 predicted proteins | sample MpolsnodulesMG_FD_207736 | JGI IMG/M metagenome (GOLD analysis project Ga0315913, IMG submission 207736) | Medicago polymorpha root nodule microbial communities from Los Angeles, California, United States - small nodules | ecosystem: Host-associated > Plants > Roots > Nodule | place: USA...
TTTTTAAGGTAGTTTATGAAAAACCCGTTTATGAAGATACAATTTTCGTTAGTGAGAGTTTATAAATTAAAATAAAAGCTTATTTATTTACATAAGCTATTTTTCATAAGCTCAAAATAAGCTCAAATCAAACGAGGCCTAAGTTACTTTATGATATTCATTTGAGTTAATTTGGTGGTGATGGTTGAAGACCTTTGAGTGAGGTCCTCTTAAAGTAGGTTTCTTTTAAAGTCTCCGATTCAATTTTCTATGACATCAATTTCCATGGACTAGTTTGATTTAAAAAAAACATTGCTATATGGTATTCTGTAATAGAAAAAAATTTGCTTTAGTCAAACCAACTTTGCTGATAGCTGTTAGAATTCACATTCTTTTCATTTGTACTCATATGGCTGTGGCATGTTAAGTTTTATGAACACTGACATCGTGAAAATAATATGTCATAAAGTATTTATAATTTTCGAAAAAATCGAGATTTTCGTTCCTAAATTTATCATTGAAAATCGACCCGATCGTCCAATAATTAACTGGAATCCTTATCTACTGGAAATCTAAAGATATAAAATATGGCATGAATAAAATAAACTATAAATTAATCAGCTAAGTGTCACGGACATCACTATGCCGAAGGACCTACGAGATTGTGCTGTGAATAGTAGAAAAATCTGTCCTTTTATGTGAAGTTTTTTTGTTGGATTCGTCTCCATGAGAGCCATGGCTAAACAACTTAGTATTGATTACAAAAAAAATTCTCACATGGCGTAACGGAGGGCGTCATCATATTTGGCATTATTAACTTAGGTAAACTTCAATCAAAAGTTTTTTTTACGAGTTTCCTAGAATTTTAATCAAGAGAGTTAGTTCTACCGGAAAAAGTTAAGTTCCTATAATTTGAGGAAGTAAAGTCCGAGTTTAATGAGAGAAATGTCTATAATGTCTTAAATAAGATTACATCAAGTACACGAAATCTATGAGAATCAGAAAAAGATATCTGGATAAATTTTATTTGCGTTTTATAATTTTCCATTTGATTTTATTGATATATTTTGTTTTTCTTGTAGATCGATGAAATAACAATAGTTATTTGAATCTAGACAAAATGACAATAACTATTAAAAACTCACTTACATATGGAGAAGTCGTTATTCGAATTCCAATCATGGTGTCTGGTCTAACAATTTTGATATTTTTTACCAGTTGAATCAGAACTTATAAACTATTTATTATTAATTATATAATAAACTACCAATTTAGCCCTTTTTTAGAATATAATCAATTTAGTCCCTTTTTTGAAGAAACAATTTAGTCCCTTAATACCAGTAACTCTCCAATTTAGTCCATAAACTATGTAAATATAATAAATAACCCCTGAACTACATGAAACCCGTCAATTTAGTCTCTACTACTAAAATGATAGAGATTCAATTGATAATAAATTATTGAGAGTTTTTCATTTTAATATTCAAGAACTAAATTGATGGTTTATTCTAAATTATATAGGCTAAAAAAAAATGCTACATCCCCAAATCATGTCTATACAAATATTTAATAGCATATTTAAAATATAACAAGAAAAAGTCTTTGTGAGCATGACTTAGTTGGTTGAGACATTGTATTATATACTCTCTCCGTTTTTAAATATAAGCAAATTTGAGTTTTTAGGTTCATTCAATTAATGATGTATGTGGTCCATATTATGTGTCACATACATCATTAATTGAATGAACCTAAAAAGTTAAATTTGCTTATATTTAAAAACGGAGGGAGTATACAGGTTGGAGTTCGAACTTCAAATCCCACAATTATTCACTTTAAATGGAGAAATTCTAGCCACTAGACTAGGAGTCCAATAAAAAGAATAATAAGTAATTGAACTCTTTTGTCAAAAAAAAAAAAAAAAGTAATGTAACTCGCTAACAAACTTAATCTATTGATTTGGGTGTGGCTGTAATTAGTGAAAAATCTCTCTCTCTCTCTCTCACAGCTTCCTTCTCAAGGCCGAATTCAAACTTAAACCGTCTAGTTAAGTTGTAAGAGATTAATTATCATCTCATTTAAATATCATTGGGTTGAATGAACATTTTCTTCTAGAAACTGAATATTTCTATTAGTATATTCATAAGTTTCATAATGTTTGCTCCAAATTTTAGTCCATCGAAATTTAGTGTGAACATTTCTTATGATGTATTTTAATAAGTTTTCATATTCCTTATAAATATTTCATTAATTATTTTGACGATATTCATATAAAGTTTATGTCTCAAAAATAATATAAATCCTGATCAACTGTATAATTAATTAAAAAAGTCAAACTCTTGAGATTCAAGAGTAAGACCAATTTTTTTATTTTTTATATATATGTGAATTTTATTTAGGGTTAATATGTTTTTGTCCCTATAAATATATCAACTTTTTATTTTAGTTCCTCTAAAATTTTCTTTCGACTTTTAGTCCTTATAAAATTTTCAATCACCACTTTTGGTCCCTATTTTTAAGCTAATTCATGTGTAGCATTTGCATTTTTTAACGAAATTGTGTAGAATATTGTAAAAAAATCTCTTAAAAAGATTAGAATTTTTCAACAAAATATGAATTAAATATGAATGTTTAACCGCAAAAATATAAAAATTCATATTTACTTTGTTTTGTTAAAAAAAGTTATTTTTTTAGAGATTTTTATAATATTATAATTTTTTTCTATAAAATTTTATTAAAAAATATGAATTCTACATATGAGTTTACTTAAAAAGAGAGATAAAAAATAAAGAAGAAAAACTTTTGGGAACTAAAAATCAAAGAAATTTTTTAGAATGACCAAAATAAAAAGTTGATATATTCAAAGGTGTGCAGTACAAGATACGAAAATATAGCCAATTAGCATAGTACAAGATGTGTATATATACGAAAATATAGCCAATTAGCATAGTACAAGATGTGTATATATACATAGACAATATCGGTGTGTGGCATTGTTAGATTTAAAACATATTAGATTAGATTAGATATGGAGGAAGAGAAAGGCATTAGAGGGAATGGCAAGATGGTGGAGAAAGAAAGCAAGCGGCAGCAACGAGGAGGCATCCGAACATTACCTTTCATCCTTGGTCAGTCCTCCCTCACAATATTAAACTCTTAATTTCCATTAATTATTGTATATACTTCTGCTTATAAACTTAGTTGCTACCAGTAACTTTTAACTTCTGCAGATTCATTTTCTCCCCCTTCTTGTCCAACCAACGATCTTGTGTTAGCTGTTCAATCAGTTTGTTTGGCTGAAATTGGATATGACAATGAGATTGAAGAGTGCTAGCAAACACACTCTTTAACACACACTAATAGCTTGTTTGGTTTTGCTGTGAGAACGGCAAATATCACACATCCCTAGGCACATTTTGACGTGATTTTTGAAAAAAGCACGTCATGAACGTGCCCTTTTTCAGAAACTAGTAAGAATAGAGTTTGAAAAACGGATGTCATGAACGTGACTTTGCGTTTTTCCAAACACTCGAGAAATCACGTGTGTCTATATATATGATAGGATCACGATAAATTTTAACCAATAAAAATTAGTGTGTTGAATGTATGTCTACAAGTGTGTTGTTAGCATTATTTAACTTTATTTTGAGTCATCAAAGATTTCATTCAAATGTCAATTAAAATAATTATTTTTGAGTCTGAATATTTCTAAAAGTTGTCCTAAAAAGGAATTAATTTGACTGATATACGTATTTGATATTTTTGAGGACTACTAAGTTAATATTTTTTTTTCTCAAAGACCAATTATATGTCCGTGTGTTTTTATTCTCAAGGATCATTATGTACTTTTACTCTAATCTTAATTTAATAAAAAAATTCATGAGTTAGTATGTTGCTGTCTAGTTGCATAGTATTCTGCATAAACTAATGAAGTTATTTTGGATGATTATATGAAATGCAGCAAATGAAGTGTGTGATAGATTTGCGAGCGCTGGTTTTCATGCAAACATGATAACCTACCTTACACAACAATTGAATATGCCATTGGTTTCAGCTTCCAACACTCTCAGCAATTTTAGTGGATTGTCTAGCTTGACTCCTCTTCTTGGTGCTTTCATTGCTGATTCTTTTGCAGGAAGATTTTGGACCATTGTTTTTGCAACTCTCATCTATGAACTGGTTCATTTTTTACACTCTCCACTTATCAAACTCCATGTCATCACTTTCCTAGTTACCTACTGTTCAAAATAAAAACTTTGGATATGCTAAATATACTTCCTTTTTCTAAATAATTGATGTTGTAAAAAAAAAATATAACAGTTACTTCTTCTAGAATGAAATTTAAGAAAAGAATTCAAAAAGTCAAATGTAGTGTTTGATCTAAATCTTAGACCGAATACATTTGACTTTTTAGATCTTTGCATATATTTCATTTTAGATGGAGTGAGTTAAACTATTGTATATTTGTGTGCTTGCATTAAATTGTCCTCAAAGTCTAAGGTGTTAGGTGACCAGTAACTACACATCAATAATTTAATATAATAAATTGTCTTAAGATTAAACTAATTTTTTTGTTTCAGACACTATAATTGATCATTTTGATTTGAAACCATTTCAATCCAAATGACAATGGAAGAAAAAATTGAATGAACAAAGAAAACTAGAGATGAAAAAAAAAGTATATAAAATAAAATTAGACATATTTAATTTTTTGGTTAAATATATTATTAGTCATTATAAAATTGAAACCTTTCTATAAAACAAAAACTTCAAGTACATAATGTTGATTTTTTGTTGACCGGACTAACGAAAGTATTAGCACTCACTTATACATTTTATTGGACATAATATCCACGTGGCAAATGAGTCTAAAATTGATATTTTATAATAATCAAGCAGAAGTAAAAAGATGAACCTTTTCATTTCTGTTCTACACCAAATCCCACTAAAAGTACTTTTCTGATTATTACAGGGACTAATTACTATAACAACATCAGCTATAGTGCCTCATTTTCGTCCTCCACCCTGCCCAACACAAGTGAACTGTCAAGAAGCAAAATCCTCACAACTATGGATACTCTATCTAGCACTCTTTCTCACATCTCTTGGATCAGGTGGCATTAGATCATGTGTAGTGCCCTTTTCAGGAGATCAATTTGACATGACCAAAAAAGGTGTTGAGTCTAGAAAATGGAACCTCTTCAATTGGTACTTTTTTTGCATGGGATTTGCTTCATTAAGTGCTTTGACCATTGTGGTTTACATTCAAGATCATATGGGATGGGGTTGGGGTCTTGGTATTCCAACCATTGCTATGTTCATTGCTATCATTGCTTTTCTGTTGGGCTCAAGACTCTACAAGACTTTGAAACCAAGTGGAAGCCCATTCCTAAGATTGGCACAAGTGATTGTGGCAGCATTTAGAAAGAGGAATGATGCTTTGCCAAATGATCCTAAGCTTTTATACCAAAATTTGGAGCTTGATTCTTCTATATCTTTGGAAGGAAGACTTTCCCACACAGATCAATTCAAGTAAGTCTAACTCGCAATTTTTTTTAAAAAAAAAAATATGTATGCAAGATTAAGTCATGGACTCATGGTAGATTTTTGTTTGAGAAAAACTCGTTCAATTCAAGTGTGAATGATTTGTCTCACATTGATCATGAACGGACTAAATATTGAATATATAAGAGATTTGAGTCATATACCTAATCCTAATGCATTTATGTTTTGAATGAAAATGTGGCGTTTCCCTCTTTTGTGATCTTAGAGCATTAGGTCGTTATTGCTCTCATTCGAACTTTCCAGCAAAATTGTGCATTTCTTACTCAAACAAGAGAAGATTTAAACTTAAGCACTAGGATATTTTAGCTTTAACGCATTATTTTGTTTCGTAAGATGGTATAAGAAATCATTTTCTTAAAAAGTATGCACATCAGAAATGAGACACATGTTATGAGACCATTAGGTTCTATTGACACATATTTGCAAGTATATTCTTGATAAAAATCAATGGTGGAAGAGGAATTTGCATTTGCATATGCAAACTTAATACCAGTAAATTGATTATTCTCAAGTTAATTTATATTTGTAGATGGCTAGACAAGGCTGCAATTGTAACAGACGAAGAAGCCAAAAATTCGAATAAACTACCAAACTTATGGAACCTAGCCACTGTCCATAGAGTTGAAGAGTTAAAATGCCTGGTTAGAATGCTTCCAATTTGGGCATCAGGAATTTTACTCATAACTGCATCATCATCTCAACATAGTTTTGTGATTGTACAAGCTCGCACAATGGATCGTCACCTCTCTCACTCATTCGAGATTTCACCGGCCAGTATGGCAATTTTCAGTGTGCTAACCATGATGACAGGTGTTATTCTATACGAACGCTTATTCGTTCCATTCATCCGTAGATTCACAAAGAATCCTGCTGGAATCACATGTTTGCAAAGAATGGGAATAGGCTTTGTGATTAACATTATAGCCACTATAGTTTCAGCACTAGCGGAAATTAAAAGAAAAAAAGTAGCTTCCAAATACCACTTATTGGATAGTCCAAAAGCAATTATCCCTATAAGTGTGTTTTGGTTGGTACCTCAGTATTTTTTGCATGGAGTGGCTGAAGTTTTCATGAATGTTGGACATTTAGAATTTCTCTATGATCAATCACCTGAAAGTATGAGAAGCAGTGCTACTGCTTTGTACTGCATAGCTATTGCTATTGGACACTTTATTGGTACATTATTGGTAACACTTGTGCATAAGTATACTGGTAAGGAGAGGAATTGGTTACCTGATAGGAACCTGAATAGGGGTAGATTGGAGTACTATTATTTTCTTGTTGGTGGGATTCAAGTCATAAATTTCATTTATTATGTAATATGTGCATGGATTTACAATTACAAGCCCTTGGAAGAAATTAATGAAAACAATCAAGGGGATTTGGAACAGATCAAAGAAGAAGTCTCATTGGTTAGTTTAAAAGAAGGTAAGGAGGATGAGAAAAGAGAATTTGCAAAGGATGAATGAGTTATGATCTTGTTGGTAATAGTATTGTACTTAGATGAAAATGTAAGTACATGTCGTAGTTTATTATTCATTTTCTTAAATATAAAGAACTACTATTAGAAAATATATGAATAAACTTATGATTATAAGTCTAAATCTTGATCTACTTTCATTAGCTATCACAATAAGGATGTTCTTGGTACTAGTTAGTATGGTTTCAAATTGCAGCTGCAATGTTGTTGAGGTGTGATCTTCAATCACAAATGAGGTGTGATCTTCAATCACGTGTACAATCGTCATGAACTGGTGTCTATTGTAAAATAACTCATATTGTTAATTACACCTCCTCCTCTGTATATGCTTCAAATTAAACTATATGGTCATAATAATTAATGGAAACAACTGGTGCATTAATAATTATGCAAAATACTAGTTTTGCTTGACTTGTGTGGGACTGACATAATTCGATGCCAGCTTTCATTATGGTATATATGGATTTTGATTTTCTTAATGGCTAGTTGCTTCTCTGAAATAAAATAAAAAGATGTTTAACAGAACAGCTACTTGTACGATGTTATCTGTTTGCATCAGTTACTTCTTAGATTATGATTGAGGATACTTTAGCATCTTCCCCTAGTGTCCCCTGTTGCTCTAGTGTCCCCTATTGAAATTTTAAAAATACTTGTTGGCAACACCCTTTAAAAATTTATTTGCTTTAATACTTGTAAGCTAGATGAAAGCTTCTATATATCGGTTTGCTTTATGGAAAATCTTTTGTTCGTGGGTTGAATATCCCTTATAACCGATTATAAGAAAATTCCACTCTTTGTTTAGTACTTGTAAAAAGGAAATTGGTTTGATTTTAGTCTTTCAAAATAAGGATTAAAATTAAAATTACGAAAACCAATATGAACAAAAGTTACAAGACTAAAACAAAACATAAAAGACAAATTGCAAAAAAATGATACATTTTTTAAGGATGAAAATAAAATAATATATTATAAAGACTAAAACGATATTTAAACGTTTACCTCACTAAAGCCAATTAGTGTGAATTGAAGCCACTCTGTACTGATTTTTTTATTGCAACTATTATTATTATAATCATTATGTTATAGTATCTATATATAGTTAAGTTCAAAAATGCAAATGGATACTAAGCTAGAGACATAATAGAAGTATATGCAGCACATGTAAGATCTGCATATGGAGATAGGAAAGTGTATGGCCATGGGCAGTGAAGAAGCGGTGATGGTGAAAGAAGAACTGCTCAACAACAAGAGCAAACCACCGCGTCGACGAGGAGGCATCCGGACATTGCCTTTCATCCTTGGTCAGTGCTCTCACTTTCTATTCACTTTCATTTTCATTCTCATTCTCATTATTATGTAGTTTCTGCAACTTATTTGCTTGCCTTTTCATTTTCTTAGATTTATGATTTCGTTTTGAATCTTCTTAACCATATCCTTCCCCTTTGTCATGGACTTATTCCTCAGTTCGATGAAAAAATTGTTGGAGAGAGATGTTTTTTTTTTTTTTTTTTGAGAGAAGAGAGAAGATGTTATGTTACGGTAATTCACAATGGGTTGACTTTATAGCTTTGTGAAAGTTTATTTTTGCGAATATAATTTGATTTTAAGCCTTAGAATTATTTTCAAGTCAAATTATTGAGTGCACTAATTTCTATCATGAGTTCCCTTTTCTAGAGTACTAATAATCTTATTAAAAGTTACTGTGGAAAAAATCATGACTTTTTTACAAAACATTTATTAATTATTAATAATATAAAAATAATACTGCAATGACAAAAAATAACAAGTGCTTTAAAGCCAATGTTAACAAAATTTAATACAAGAATTCGGAAAAAAGTAAGTAATAAATAATTAGGGATAAAATGAGAAAACAAAATTAATATTCGATTTATAGTGTAAAAGAACATAAAAATGACACTTTTTTTTTTTTTACCAGAATGACTTATATTGTGGGACACGGTGGAAATAGTATTTTATATAGAAGACTATGAATAATACCAATATAATGTGACAGAAGTAGTAAATATTTGAGTATATATTAAATATATTTGGTTTATAAGTTAATATTTGGTCCTTAAAAAAATTAATATTTGATCGGTGTGGATGAAAAAACATATCTTACGCGAGATCAACTTTTTAAATAAATCTCAATAATTTAAAAGAAAAATCAATCTCTACAAAATGCACATAAAAGACATCGTAGTTTAAAAAAAAAAAAAAACACTATGAACCATGTCCAAGTAGGAGTAATACTTTAGCCATTTCTTTGTAAGTCAAGTTGTGACTTAATTAACAAAATGACACATCAATGTTGCGTAATTCCTCTAAAATAATATCTTATAGCGTAAGCCAAGTGAATTGTATTTTAGTATAGAAGACCATGAATCATGTGCTGGTAATAGTTTAGCCAATATTCATAGAAAAAGCTAATATTAATTCGCCATTACTTTGTTATAAGTCACAAGTTGTGACTTAAGTAATTTACAAAATGACTCATTAACCTTATGATTAGTTGTGTGACCTTTGACTTGTACGTCTACTATTTCAGATTTCATATACAATTTTATGATTAGCTGTCCTTTAATTTAATTATATAATATTTTTTATTTATTTTAATTGTCTAACAACTCTTCGACGCAACCTAAACCAACATTCTCATCATCGGGTTGGGTTGGATAGAGTTGGACATAAATATGTTGGCTTTTTATCCAAACCAATGATGTTGATTAGATTAGATCGAATAACAATTTATTGGAAAATCACTTGGTTAATCAACTCTTAAACCTTAATGACCTAAGTTCGATACTCTTCAATCTTAGAAAATGGGTTTAAAAAAACTATTCATTTTCATATTATATAATACTATTATGGGAGTCTAACTAATTGGGAGTGCATTGATATATGCAGCTAATGAGGTATGTGATAGATTTGCGGTGACTGGTTTTAATGGTAACTTGATAAGTTACCTAACTCAAGAGTTGAATATGCCATTGGTATCAGCTGCCAACACACTCACAATCTTTGGTGGAACAGCTAGCTTCACACCTCTCATTGGTGCTCTCATTTCAGAGTCCTTTGCTGGTCACTTCTGGACCATTACCATTGCTTCCATCATTTATGAACTGGTTCATTTCTCTCTTTTCTCCTTAATCCAAATTAGATTATGATTTTAATACTTAGCATATTTCATATATCATGCTAAATATTTTGACCTACTTTGCTCAATATAGGGGATGATAAGCATAACATTATCAACTATACTCCCACACATGCGTCCTCCACCATGCCCTACACAAGTGAATTGTCAAAAAGCCAACTCCTCACAATTATCAATATTTTTCATCTCTCTTGTTCT
>Ga0315913_1010897_pt1 | contig 10373 bp, 6 predicted proteins | sample MpolsnodulesMG_FD_207736 | JGI IMG/M metagenome (GOLD analysis project Ga0315913, IMG submission 207736) | Medicago polymorpha root nodule microbial communities from Los Angeles, California, United States - small nodules | ecosystem: Host-associated > Plants > Roots > Nodule | place: USA...
ATGCATAACTTTGAGCTTAAATATCTTGAATAATATATTAGAAAAATTATGAAAATTTGATATTTTGAAAATACTCATCGAGACGAATCTAACGACATCTTATATGATATTATTTATCTTTGTATATAAGTAGAAAAATACGGTCAAAGTAAGTTAGGTCAAAATTACACATTTTCAAATGGGTCATCTATTGCGGGACGAAGAGAGTATTTTTTTTACCATGACCCAAAAATAAAAATAAAAAACAATAATAATTTTTCCTTGTCGTTCTTTTTTCAAGAAGACAAACTAGCCCATCCAAATTGTCATCGTGGTGAATCAAACACGAGACCTTAAGACGAGCGCACTTCAAGGTCTTAATTCAACATCACTAGATAACCTATCGGTTTTGTTATGAGCATTTTTTTAATCCGTGAATGAAGTGAAACTCATCCATACAACTAAGATATTCCTGATTTGAATCCAGATGAATGTGTCAATCCTAGTGGTTGATAATCAGGATGGCTTAACACGTACACATTTCTAAATGGTTATACTTTTGGTATGATCTTGGATCAAAATTAAAGTTAAAGATTTTTCATATGAATTCTACCAATGAAGCGCGAATTGGCTTTTGTGTAATTTTGTTTTCAAGTTTTCTTTTTGGAGGTACCGTTTGTTTTCATTTATGAAGCAATTTTTATTTTTTTTTGGTACAAATTTATGAAGCAATTTAAATTTGTCAATTTTTGTTATTTAAAATAGCAAAAAATTCTCATGGTAAGATTTTAGATTGTGTTACCTTTTCTAAAGAAAAAAGAATTGTGAGTCTTGGAAAATATTGTAAGTCCGCAAGTAGAAAGCATATGTTAGAAACACCAACGGTAAATCACTAAATCGTGAATAGAGGTTGAATTTATACAAGAAGTTAAACTTCCACAGTATAGTTAATCAATGTTAAAATTTTGGCTGAAAAATTTGGTCACATTTAACATGTGAGTGGTAGAATTCAAAAGCTCAATTTTCATTGTTTAAAACAATGGATTAAACAGGTTGGATCTACCAACATTGTCTCAACTCTATTTGAGGTATTGTTAAACACTAACTTTGCCAATTTGTAAAGTTTAACTCCTTCCCCTTGACCAAACTTTTGTTGACTACAACAAAGAATTCGATTGGTTAATAAAAATTTTGGTTAAAAACTAGATGCTTCAAAATTTGGTTGAAAGATAAATAAAATTTGGTTAGTAATTATTCTATCAAGATTCAAACTCAATTTTTTTCTTCCAATAATTCATCGTTAACTACATTAACTAGAACTCATAAACTATTTGAGCACATTGACTTGGTTTATTGATTGATAATTTGAGAAATTTAATTAAATAAATAAGTTTATTTGTTGAAATCAAATACATGAATATAAATGCAAGAAATACTGTTTAAAAAAAAACTTATTTTTCTTGCTTCAATTTCTTCTATTCCTCTAGAAATAAGGAATTGGTAGTAATATAGTACTTTAAATAATTTAAAGCATTTTTCAGTTTTAAAAAGACTAATTTTAGTATCCTAGTAAGCATTTGCCCCACTAAAAATAGGACTAGAGAAAAGTAGTGGCTTTATTAGCACAAAGTGGCGGCCACAGTCAACCGACCAAACCGCCCTCTTCTTTTGTGCAATAACAAAACATGAATGACGACTAGTACTACTGTCTTTTTTGGAACCTATCGAATGCCACACACAAGATGTCATGCCTATTGCCATGTCTACCCACCTCCCCTAATCAAATTATGAGGGTGTTTAACACTTTACCAAAATCATCATGCTTTCAATCCATATGAGTTCATCATGTTGAATTTCTTTTCTTTACACAATCATATTGAAAATTTAATCTTTAAAATTGTAAGAGTTTGCTGAATTAAATCTTAAATTTTGAAATAAATCCAATAAAAGAGGGTCATAGGCCTAATCTAAACAAAAGAAAATTAAAGATCTAATCCATTTATAGGATGCAAATCCCAAAAATATCACTATTAAAGAGCTCTATAAAGCTCACTAGACGGGGCCTCCAAACTAGTATAAATGGTCACTTTGGTCTCTACCTCTGCACCTCGTTGGACTATGACTTAGGATTAATTACAAAGTAATCCCTGAATGTGCATTTCCGTTATCACTTTAGTCATCGACGTTAAATAATTATGTTAACTGATGATGTGACAAATGTTTTATGTTGACAAGGAGTATGAGGTGTGTTACATGGACTAAAGTGAAAGTATAAAATAGTCATTTTGGTCCCTGAACCGAAAATCAATATCCTTAAACCGAAAATCAATATCCTCAAACTCGTCCAAACAAAGTGTTGCTCTTCGTCAAGAACTGGGTCATCTACCTCAATGAAGTTATTTTGCGGTTGCGGGAGACATAATGTTAGGTCCCTGACTGTGCATACTTACTATCAGTTAGGTCCTTGACAGTAAACACTTACTGTCACTAAAGTCTCTTACATGAAGTTTATGTTCATTAATTTATGTATGTATTGAAGTTGCTAAATTATAAGCACAATTGTAGTGCAATATTTTGTTTAATGTTTTGCTAAATCATTATGTAATGACTCATTGAATTATATGCCTAAATGTGGTGTAATCTTTTGATTACTCTATGGTTGACCTTTATGTAATGACTTAATAGTTATGTTATGTAACCATTTTGGTATTCAATTATGGAATCATTTTGGCAAGTGTTATACTAGTTTACAAACTTTTAACACGAATACACAAAAAATCAAATGCCGCAACACCTCTTTTCTATTTATTTTAGATACAATCAGTATTTGTAAAGGGAAACCATGTTGTGATTTATATGTGCATGTGATGTTGTCACTTTGTGTCTGTAATTGTTTACTGTCAGGGATCTTAGTGATAGTAAGTGTTTACTATCAAGGACCTAACTAATAGTAAGTATCCACAGTCAGAGACCTAATAACAAGTCTCCGGCAACCACAAAACAAATTCATTGAGGAAGATGACCCACAGTTCTTAACGAAGAGCAACACTTCGCTGGTAAGAGTTTGGGGATATTGATTTTCAGTTTAAGGATACTGATTTTCGTGGATATTGGTTTTCGGTTCAGAGACTAAAGTGACCATTTTCTACTTTCACTTTAGTAGTGTGAAAGTTGTAAATTTGATCCAAACATCAAACTATACTTTGATTGTATATCCTCAAGGTTGTCAAAACTCGAGTGAACTTACTGAAACTACTATTATCAGTGGTGTAAGCATGGCGATGCTAAGAGAATATATAGTTGTTTGGATATCCTCAAGCTTGTTGAAACTTAAGTGCTAATATAACCCTGCTGAAGATACTAACATCTTTGGTGTAAGCTTACGGCTAAGAGAATACATAGTTGTGCATATTGCAAAGAGAAGGAAGAAACTCATAAGAACTAGTGGATAATCTCATAAAGTTGTGGGGACTAGACTAACCCACATTAGGGGAACCAAAATAACTTCTATTTGTGAATTCTCTTAAACTCTACTCTCTATATTATGTTTTATTTATTCATATATTGCATAGTCATATATTCTGCTTTACTAATCATTTTAATCCCAAAAAGTCTTAAGAGTTTCATTTAAAGAACAAAGAAAATTTTAAAGGGTCACAATTCAACCCCCTTTTCTCTTGATATTTTCTTCTACTTCATATCTCACATTTACCTAAGCCAATATATAACCCGTAAACTCCTCTAAAGTGTGTGTTTTTGTATAAACTTTGATCAGCTGTTTAGAATGTTTTCAATCTTATGGTAAAAGGGCGTGTACATGTTGATTGAGTGTTATCCCTATCAAATTTTGAAAGAATTAGTGAGCTTGAGAGAAAAATGTTGTGTTTTGTTAGCATTTTTGTGAGGATTTCCTTTGATTTTTTTTATTGAAGTTTTTAGAGCAGATGTATTTTCTGAGCATGAACATTAAGAAAAAAATTCGCAGAAAACAGTCAAACCATTAATCTTGAATTTAAAATTGTTATCTAGAAATAAGATTGTTTGCATCATACTTTCTTTATTGTCTGAATCCAATACTGATCTTTTAACTCTTTTTTTTTGTTTATCCAAGGTTTAAAAAAAACTAAAATCAAAAGCAAAATATAAAAAAGTCAAAACCAATATCTTTATTCTAAGAAAGCAGTCAAAACCATTAATCTTGAATTTTCCACAACACAAAGGATCTTTACTCTAATTAATCTTGGAGTCTAAAGTGCATTGTTGAGTGTGGGTATTGGATTTTAATTATCGGCAAATCTATTTTCTAGTTATCGTGTTTTCTTGTTTTTTGTTTCAGTTGAGTGATTTTATTTCCACAGTTTGTTGCTATCGGTAGTGACAAAGAAGATTCTCTTCAAATACGATAAATGGAGAAATTTATTCTTATTGGAACTATGTAATGAAAATTTTTGTGAAAGTAAAGAAGATGTGCATATTTTGATGGAACCTTTGTTAAGTTCACAAATAAAAAAAGGATGGAACAAAATACTCAAAAGAGTTGGAAGCATTGGGTGTGTTATTAACTTGAAGATCCTTAATTTGATCAATAATTCTGTTTCTTGGTTAATAGGTATGCAACTAGCAAAATATGATATTGTTCAGGAGGGTTGGTGAAATTTGAATTTGTACGAGCATTCCAATTCATGAATTCTATTTGGCCATGATTAATTTGTGGGATCAATATTGGCTCTTATGAAATAAGCTGAATGAAAATTGCCAAAGTGTACTAACCAAAGAGAAGAATAATACTACTAATAAGCCTTTTGTTATAATTAGGCTAAAGGACTAGTAGTTAACTATTTTTATGTTTCACTATATAACATTTAAAATGGTTATAGTAAATTTGTTTCTAACAAGTTGGAAAACACATATGAAGTTTGTAATGATGATATTTCAGGAAAATATAAGAAAAACTTTAGAGGATGGTCTATCTCATGACATCATTTGAATCTACAATAGACTAACCATTGTAATCTTTCTCACCATATTATTTTCTTCCTTTGAATTTGCAAAACAAATCACAAGGTTATTACTTTGTTCAAGATCCTTACAAGTCCAATACTAAAAGTACATTTCGGAAATACATGAACCGTTGCATCGTAATTCTCTCTTCCTCTTATCATTTATAGAATTAACTAACATACCATAACCGTATTCTCTTGACATGTTTTAGCTAGTCCAAAATCTTAGGTTTTTGGGCAAAAATCGTCATCTAAAAGATTGTTATGAGGTTTTATATCCAAATGCACAATCTTCATGCAACTTTTATTGCACTCTTCCTCCATGGCAGTCATGTTCAACTTTGGGATAGAATCCAGCTGGGGCTTATCGTACACAACTTCCTTTGACATAGAATTCTCCAACATCTTGAACCTGCACCAACACCAAATTAGACTCTTCATTCGTTAATTTCTTCCCCACAGGGAACAAAAGAAAATGAAAAAAGAACATAACATAAAATGAAAAGTTACACGGTAGTGACCTTGTGAAAAAAATTTATGTATTTATAAACTTCAAATTAACTTTTAATAAGGTCATTGCAGAAATTTTGGAATATGTCAAACTGTAAAAGAAAACTATATATGAATTTGAGGCCATTTATTATACAAAAGAAGAGGGAAAAAAACTAATACTGGAGCAGGAAAATCTATCTAAATGGAAGGAAGTGAAAGTGAGTGTGAGAGAGTAGGAGTACCAGTGAGATTGGTTGTGAGATTGCGTTCTTCACTATTTTCTATCTCCAGAACAATTATATCTCTCATCTGTTTTCCACACCCTCTTTTGTTCATCAAGTAGCAGTATATAAAGAGATAGAAAATAAGACCTATTGATTAATGGGTACATGGCTACTGTTGTGTCAATTATTTCTTCCTCTTTTAGGTTTAATAATTGCTCTGCTTTGAAAAGAATTCTTCTACAATTTCAGCTAGTGCTACTTTACAGTTTACACATGTTGATGAGTTGGATTTTTGGAAGGTGGTTAGTGTGAGTGGTATTATTATTGTTTGAAAGAGTAAATATGGAGAATTCAAGAACAATTGAATGTGATGGGTAAGGGATCTCTTAGATATTTTGAGAGAGAACTTTTTCATCTATTACCATCCTATCTGACTCGAGAGAATGGTACATGCAGTTGCGCGCAGAGCATATCCAATTAAAAAAAAAAGTAATTGTGGAGAGACAACGTTAAAAGGGAAAATTTGATTACTTTTCACACAAATGGAGGAAGAGCTATTCACGTCAAGAATTCCATGATTGGAGTTAGGTACCGATTACTTTGTGAGGTGGGTATTGATATACTTTCTGAGTTGGGAATTGATTTTCTCAGTAGGTACTTCATTATTATGAGTTGGGTATTGATTTTCTTAGGAGGTGCACTACTTCCATTTTTTGTTTGTGCGTTGGGTATTCTGAATGATCCATTTCTAGATTCAAAGAAATTATCGGTTAAGTCATGATTAGATCACTCTCTTTAAGATATTTTGTGGCACTATCCAAATTTATGTAAGCTAGGCTATAAACCGCGCCGCCTCCGGGATAAAACAACTCAATTCAAACTGTGCAATTACATACCACACCGTAAGTAATCGTTCGAGAAATAACACCCTCATTATTTGTATAAAACCACTCTGATATCGTACAAATATCGCTCGAAACCGAAGGGGCAAAAGGAATAGAAGAAAATAACAAAGAATCGCCAACACAAATCGAAAAGGGAGAGAAAAGAAAAATATCGGAAGTTTCACAATATTTTCGGTGTGACAAATCCGGAGTGACATAATGATTAAGTTAATTTGTGGCGTCACACATTTTATATGTTCGCAAATTGGCACAACCTTGTAGGTCACCCACCACTTATATAAACACTACTAGTAGGTATGTCCTCTCCTATGTGGAACGTTTCAATTCACACCAACACTAGTTGTATCCAATGAGACTTGTGTTACTCTTACAAATTCAACTAGTGTTCCAACAAATTCCATTTCTTGTTTAATTTTTAAACAGTGCATTGTATCATACCATTATAATCGGGGGTTGAATATTTCAACTAATTTGGGTTAAGAGAAAAAAAGTTGAAAGTTCAAAGTTTAAATTCGGACGAATGCGTAAATATTAATCTAACAAATTAACCACTAACATTTGTCATTAAAATAACATTATAATTGTAAATTTATTTAATGTATGTTATTATTTGGTTTTTGGCTTTATGTTGAAAAGTTACACCTTGTGTTGGTGACGAAATTGAATTTGATTAGACATTTTTAGCATTCATGTGTAGTAAAAATAAAAAGTTTAATATCTCAATTTGGTATCTATTATTCATGATAATATAATGTACTTAATTAATGATCCTTTTTTTTAATAGAGAAAAGACAATGATCATTAAAAATTCACACAATAGAGAATAGTTAAGGTTGGTACCTCGATTACTGATGTTTAACCTAACAATTTTGACAATCATGATCATTTAGTGATTACAATTCAGATATAGCACCTTTTAATTCTTTAAACTAATTGTTAAAACTTTTTCTAAGTACAAATCTATCTAATCTAATTTAGTTAATTTTCAATCCTCTGAAGCAAGCCTCCAAATGCCCCCAATCCTACAAATATTTTTTTTGAAGAAGAACCTACTAATATTTTAATTTTTTGACAAAACTAATATTTTAATTGTGAGGACAGAAACAAAACCTTTACTTTTTTGAAGGGTTATTTCTTTCCTTATAAAACTGGCCTAGTACTACTACCTTGGATCATTCTGCCATCTAGCTTGTGGTATCATCCCTTACAATGAGAAAAAAAAAAAAAAAAAGACCCATTAAATATGTAGATGACAAATTGAAAGCAAAACGCAGTCTGTGAGACAAACCTTCATTCAGGGCCGTCTTAACAATTTCATGGGCCCCGTTTTAGATTTTAAATACAAAATCAGAAAATAAAAGTAAATATAAATTAAAAAAAAGAACAAAATTAATACACATAACAACATCTCATTTTATTAATAGAATTCATACAATAATTAATACATTTATTCGAATTCACTAAATCTACTTATTTTCTTTTTACCCTCTTAGGGTAAAAAGTGATCAGCCTTGGGGCAAATAATGACCAGCCTTCTTGGGAAAAAGACATCATCAACCCTTGAGTTAAATCTAAATTTGGTTCTTTTTAAACCCCAAAAAGATTCTTTTTACCCACGGTAAAAAGTTTTTGGGGGTAAAAAGAAGAAAATTTAATTTTATCTCAATGGTTGATCTCTTGTTCCCCAAGCTGGCTAGCCACTTTTTACCTAAGCCTGACTACTTTATACCTCAAATGGGTAAAAAGAGACTAGAGACTATTGAAGAAAAAAAGAAGAGAAATAGGGGGAGAGAGTGAGAAGAGCTTCAATGTGAGATGGTGTGAGGAAATGGGAAAGTTTGAAGGGATATTTATAGGTGGTTTAAGGTAACATAGCAATTAATAAGGTCAAAAAACTTTTAAAAAAACGTGTAAAAACCATTAAAATGCATTGACCAAAGTCCAAAAAACGTGTTCTTGAGCTCTGACCAACCGGCCAACCTGCGTGAGTTAACTCGTGCACCGGCCAAAGGAGCGTGACTTAAGTCACGCAGAGCTATAAGGTGCGTGAGTTAAGTCACACTGCGTGACTCAACTCACACAGGGATATATATGGTATTTCAGTTGGGCGTGAATGTTTTGTGCTGGGCAGCAGAATTCTATAAAGAAAGTACATGCTATAAGAGATCAACCGTCATTTTCTTTTGGTACTAATGGAACTCAAAGCCAATATTAACAATGTTTGAAGTCCAGGATCACATCTCATGTGTGTGCACCCTAGGTTTGTTATGGTGGTCCACTGGTCATCAGAGTTTGTGCTCTAATTCTTGCCTTCAACTAGATTCAATCTCAATGGACACTTTCATGGTAATTGGCATGATGAAATTTTATCATTGACAAATTTGGAGGGGAGAGTTTTGGAGAGGATTTTTATTGTTGCGTAGAGTTTTAGGGAGGGTGTGAAGAAGAGAAGTAAGAAAAATCAAAGATTATTTTTGTAGAATTGAGAAAAATAATATTATAATTAATACATTTTTAATTTTAAGAGCATTTTACACCACATTGAAATAATTTGAAGAATTTATTGAAGTCTTTGAAAATTCTCCAAAATATTCATCTAATATATTTTTTTAATACGTCGATAATAAAGGGGTTTTATGTTATGAAGAAAAATAAAACCCTCATTGAAGTTGGAGGATTATCATTTATTCAATTTTCCTTCATTTTTTCCAAACCCTTCCCTCCTTTACATCCAAACATAGTCTTGATATTTTGGTCGATTCTTACTTCTCATGTTTAGACTTTTAAATCGTTTATTTTTTTCAAAAAGATAAATTAGTAATCAATAATATAATCTACCATAACTCACTGGAAACTGAAAATTTTGTTCAAAACATGTTTTCATCACAGGCTCACGCTTGTACAATTTTCATCACTTCATTACATTATGGCATGTTCAAAGCTTTTGTTTTCTCAAAAAAAAAAAAAAAAGTTTCTTTTTATCAAATTGTGTCTCAATGCAAGGTGCTGATTTTTAGAAGCTATGAAATGAAACTTTTATATCATTACTCCGTGAAATGGGCTACTTCCCAAACACATAAGATTTCTCCTACACATTTACACTCAAAGGTAATTAACATGGAAGATAAGGTATTTGTGCAAGTCTTTTTTAGTTCACCAAATAACTCAAACCAATGACAGCATAAAAACTAAGGTCAAGGTTGTACTTGTGGCCATTAACATTCAAGCTCTTCACCAATATTGGTTCAATCTACTACCATTAGTGATTCTTATCATCAGCTACAGTCAAATTTGGTGTGCCAAATTTCTTCTCAAATGATAACTATGTAGAATGTTCTGCCACTTCTTTTTGAATGCATGTCTTTCCAGCATCTTGACCTGGTATGGTACAAAGTTTGAATGTCGAGATTGTACTACAAACGGTTTCTGCACCAATTGCACTATCATTTTTTACAATCTCGACATTGGACAAACGTGAGATCATGTTCACACATTGATTCAATTTGCAAAACAAGAAAAACAAAACATAATTGAAGTGAGGGGAATAAATACCAAGACTAAAATGATTGATCATTTTCATACTCCAAAGTAAAAGTTAGGCTTAATTACACTTTTGGCCCCTTAAAAAAAACAAGGCTTAATTGCAATTTTATCCCCCTAACTTTCCCAAAGTTGCGATTTTGGCCCCCTAAGAAAAAAAACTACAAAACAGCCCCCTAAGTTTTGCAACTGTAGCAGTTTTGGCCCCCAAAGCTGATATTGACTCGGTTTAC
>Ga0315913_1010898_pt1 | contig 10372 bp, 11 predicted proteins | sample MpolsnodulesMG_FD_207736 | JGI IMG/M metagenome (GOLD analysis project Ga0315913, IMG submission 207736) | Medicago polymorpha root nodule microbial communities from Los Angeles, California, United States - small nodules | ecosystem: Host-associated > Plants > Roots > Nodule | place: USA...
CCTATTCCCATCCCTGTATCTCTCATGCAATCTCATAAATGCAATATGACAAGTGAAGTTAGATTTTCACCATAAACTATTCAACAAGATCAAACACATAAAATAAGTACAATATAATCTATTTACCTATCACTTTCAATTGCAGAAAACCTCTATTTTTCTGTAATAGATATGGGTCTGATGCAATCTCACAAGCACAATGTCATAAGTGAAGTTAAATTTTTACCCTAAAAAACTCAACAAGATAAAACACATAAAATAAGTATCATGAAATATAGTAAAATAATGAAAACCAAAGTTTAAAATTGTCAAACATTATTATAGCAGCTTGGTCCTTTGAAAAACCACACGTGTCTTCCAAGCTGTCATTCTTAATGCTTCTCCTACTTCTGCAAAACCACATCCAATCCAACACTTAATTTCTCTTCAAATTTCAAATTAAACCAATCATAACAACCAATTCAAAACAAAAAAAAAAATACACTTGCACGTACATACCTTGCCATTCTCAGGAGCATCAGGAACCTTGTAGGAATTAACATTAACGTGAGACAACCACGCACCAGGAAAAATGGCCTGCACAAATAATAAAATCAACATTATAATCAAAATATAAAATTAGGATTAGTATCAATTAATTAATCATTCAATTGAATCAACTTACATTCATTTGCTTCTGAACATTTTTAGGTCTCCTTCTGGGCCTTCTGGGAGGGTTTTGACCTGTCATCTTGATGAAATCTTCCTCAATCTCCTTCTTTGTTAACGACAAAGAAAACTTCATCGCCTTCTTCTCAATAGAACCACCACCTTTTAACGGCGACGATATGTTGGGTTTCTTCCCATCAATCTTCAACCCCTTTCCGGCCTCTCCAGCAACACCTTTCCTGGTCCTGAAATTTCATGCTTTCTCTCTTGCATCAGCCTTTGACGACCCTTCACCACCACTGCCAACACCGTTCTCTTTCTCCTTTTTCAAAACGACATCTTTCATCCTTTTAGCCTCGGCCTTCAAATCAAGTGTCAATCTCTCCCGCATAGCATCGACCCCTTCATCATCACCGTAATCTATCCTTAGAATGCTTAACCTCTCCATTGCACTCTCCGGTGTAGACACCATCTCCCTCTGCGAGGATCCGTCGCCATTGTTAGTGACCTTTTGACACTTGAGTTGACGCTGAGAACCCCATTTCAAAGAAGAAGGTAAATCGAAGTTGTGAAGAGGAGCCTTCACTCTTTCACCTTCACTTTCACCTTCGTTGACGCCAGAACCATTGGCCATAGCAACAACACTATCTTTTTCTGCGACAGAAAATTCCATTTTCTCTGCGAAATTCAGACGAAAGAGAAGAAGAAAAAAAATCTCTCTAGAAAACTAGTTGGGAAAATGTTATGTGTTTTTTGGTTTCATGTACATTTATATAACGATGGTGGTTCTAGCGTTCGGCTTAGGTTTACGCTCTATTTGCTAAAATGCGCTTTGGGTGTTTTTTATTTTATTTTATTTCCAAATCTTCGTTTTTTCCTTTTAATTTACTCTTCCTTTTTTTTAGCGGGTGATTTTTTTTTTAATGATGCAATCACAACCGTTGGATTTGAAACTTGTATTGCCAAGTAAACAATGGAAAATTGATTTCTTGTATTAATAAAACTAATAAATTTATTTTTTATTGAATTATTTAATAATTTTTAATTTCATTTTACATACTTATCTCCTTGCAATTAATAGTCAAAAATAGTTTTGACTAAACAATAATTAATATTATTTTGAGTTTTATAAATAAAAAATAACAAAAAACTTACATAATTTTTATGCACTTACGTGCAGTCAATTAAAATAGCACTTCTAACATGTACAAATTTGCACATGATAAAAAAACTCATTTATTAAAATTTATTATTTTATTACAAATCAATATTATCATTTTTTTTGACAAAAAATCAATATTATCATTTGAAACATATTTGATTGAATTGAATATTCAAATTGTTTTTTAAGGAAAAAAATTCCAATTTTCGAAGGAAGGAAGAGAAAAAATTCCAATTGTTTTCACTCTTTTTTTACCGTCAAATTGTTTTTTTTTTTTTTTATTGAAAGTCAAATTGTTTTACTTTATCATACTTAATGAATATGTCTCTATGAAACCCCTTCAAAAAGTTACGTGAGCTTTTTTTTTTTGGTGGTGGTGGTCGGGTTCAAACCTTGGACTTTGCATATATTATGCATTGTCTATACCAACTGAGTTAAACTCACGATGACAAAGTTACGTGAGCTCAATTAGCAGGAGTTCGAACACCACAAAAATCCCCTTCAAAAGAAAAGTCTAGAACACGGTGAGGCCAAATAAAAATTATAATTTTTTGGGTTAACTAAGTTTTTAGTCTTTATAAATATTCACAGTTTTGTTTTTAGTCCCTATAAAATTAAATCATACTTTTTAGTCTCTGTGACATTTTCCTTAAGCATTTTAGGGACAAAAAATGTTGATGAAATTTTTTTACAGGGACTAAAAATGCTGATGAAAATTTTTTATAGGGACTAAAAATGCTGATGGAAAATTTTATAAGGACTAAATAGTGTGATTTTATTTTGTAGGGACTAAAAACAAAATTCTGAATATTTATAGGGACCATTTACTTAATTAACCCCAATTGTTTTTAAAAATCATTTTTTTTAAATAAAAGAAAACAATCATGTAACCAAAGAGTATTTTTTTTTTTTAAAGAATGTAATGAAAGAGTAATTGTTATGTATTAATTGAGCATAATTATTTTACCTACGGGCATTTAAGAAAATGATTCCAAATTATGCATTGTATTAATAAAATTTCAAATTGTTTCCAAAAAAAAGTTTTAAAAACAGAAAAAATAAAAAAACCGACAAAATAAAAACGGAAAAAAACGAGAATAAAAACCGAAAGAAAACAAAATTGAGAGAGAACAGAACATCGAAACCTAACTCACTCACTCTCTCGTCGCCGTCACCACCACCCTCCACCGCCGCAAAACCCTATCGCCACCCTAGTTCTCGATTGGCACTTGACAGATATAGTGTCAATGGCGGAAGAACAAGTTGAATCGAAATTATACGATTCCGTTAAATTGAAATTATACAATTCCATGAATAACGAGAAAGAGATCTTCAACCCTAAAGTAGCTGGTAAGGTTTCCATGTATGTCTGTGGAGTTACAGCCTATGATTTGAGTCATCTCGGTCACGCACGTGCCGCCGTTTCTTTTGATATCCTCTTCAGGTATCATCAATCAATTCCCAATCTATTTACAAATTTTCAATCTTTTCTATCATTCTTAATTGGGTTTTGTTTTCAACTTAATATTCTTGTTGCCACGATTTGAATTATGCATAATCCATTGTTTTTTATTTATAAGGAAGAATTGGGGTTGAGGGTTTTTGTCCCAATTCTACCATTATATATTTATTTTCTTTAAATTTTATTAGATATTATATTATTCTAGATATTTGAAACATGATTTTTTTTGTTGTTTGTACTTTGCTTAGTTGTTGTCGTTGTTTGTACATTTTTTAATTGTGAAAACATGCAGGTACCTTAAACATTTGGATTATGAGGTCACATATGTGCGGAATTTCACTGATGTTGATGACAAGGTGAGATTAACTTGCCGCTGTAATTGTTAGTTTGCTATCTAATCTATAAAGCTCGATTTGGATTTACCGACTTTGTAGCATGAAAGTCACGGTGACTTTAGTTTATCTTATGAAAGAGAAATGATGGATAAGATGAGAGAGAGAACAATATAGGTGAGAGATAGACACATATAATGCTTAGTCTAAACCACTATAATGCTTAATCTAGTTTTTAATCCTTTAAAATTTATGTTAATTTTGGAATGGTACCTGCAAATGATATACAATTATAACTGCAATATGAGTTTGTAACAGTATCTGCTAACTATATAATAATGGTAGAAATGAGGTTTTTTTTTTTTGTTAATTGAGTAAAATGTAAATTGAGATGGATGCATGGGTCGAGACATTGTGGAGTGCCACAAATATATAAAGAATCATGCTATGGTTGTCCACATTTATAATGAGTGTATTGCTCATATTTATGAATAGATTGCCAATTATGGTTGTTACATCAGACTTAAGTGTCTCTTCTAAATTATAGTTTGAATGAGAAGCCGGTTATTAGCCATGTCAGTGTTCCTGCTTGATACATGAAAATTCATAACTGTCGATTAATGCTACAAGTTCATTTGTCCCTTAAAACTTATATGCTGAACTGGTACTGTTTTACATGAGTTTTTCATATGATTCTTGTGTGCTTATTTGAAACTGCTAATATCACCATTGCTGCAGATAATTAATCGAGCAAATGAGAAAGGTGTGGATCCTTTTGAGTTAAGCAGACATTTTTGCGCTGAATATAACGTTGATATGTCTGATCTTCTGTGTGAGAGACCGACTGAGGAGCCTCGTGTTTCTGACCACATTGACCAGATAAAGGACATGATAACCCAGGTTTTACTCTTCCATTTTGATTGCCTTTGCTTTCGTTCGAAAATTTAGAGGAATTGCCGAAATGAAAACATTTATTTCTGCATCACTTTCATTTCAATAGAATGCCAATGTTGACAGTGCATTTATAATTTGTTAATTACCTGATGAATGCGACAGATAAACGTGAAGGCCACTTTTTTATGAAATGATATGTATATTTTATGCCGTGTCATGTAATTTTTGCTAATGATCTTATATTGTACTCTGCTCATTGCTCTAGTGATATTTAATTTAGATTTTCTATCTTCCTCCTCAACCCCCTTAAATTATCGTCGCTTTTTGCTCTAGCATGGCATGTTCTTCTTTAGTTTGAAGGAATTAATTAAGTATTTGATAGGAGGTTAATCATTAATGTACGTTTCAGATTATCAACAATGACTATGCTTACGAGGTTAACGGAGATGTTTTCTATTCTGTTGAGAAATGCCCAAATTACGGCACGCTGTCTGGGCAAAGGCTAGAACATAATAGAGCTGGGGAACGAGTTGCTGTCGACTCAAGAAAGCGTCACCCAGCTGATTTTGCACTGTGGAAGGTGCAAGAACCCTTAACCAGTTTTGTTAACATATTCTTGGTTATAATTGGGATATTACTCATTTCATGATAATAATTGCAGGCTGCTAAGCCAGGAGAGCCCAGCTGGGACAGTCCTTGGGGTCCCGGAAGGCCTGGATGGCACATTGAATGCAGTGCAATGAGTGCATGTTATTTATCTCATAAATTTGATATTCATGGTGGTGGAATTGATTTGATCTTTCCTCATCATGAAAATGAGATTGCTCAAAGCTGGGCTGCTGACAAAGAGAGCCACATCAGTTATTGGTTGCACAACGGGCATGTGACTAACAACAATGAGAAGATGTCGAAATCCTTAGGAAATTTTTTCACTATTCGGCAGGTTAGACTTTGAACAACTTTTTGCTATTCATGTTTTAAGAAGTGTTGTAAAATAGTGCTGTAGCATAGCGGAATTTAAAAAACCACTATTGTCCTGTGATACGATATTCAGTATAAAATATTGTCAAATAGCGGCTATACTGCTGTAGCATAATGGAATTTGAACAAACTGCTATTTTTTGCGATCAGCGATTGACAACAATGGACTTTTATGATAACTTTTTGTTCGTTTTTAGATTTTTGTAGAAGGTTGTACATGGTAGAAGTCTTCTAAAGGATACATTGTTCATATTTTCACGCAATTTTGTTTCTATTGCAGATCACTGAACGTTACCATCCACTTGCTTTGAGACATTTCTTGATTAGTGCTCATTATAGATCTCCTCTAAATTACTCCATCACACAGCTGGAGACTTCGTCTGATGCTATTTATTATATATTTCAGGTATGCAGCCTCTTATAATCTGTTTCACCAATTCTGCTTCGTTGGTTGTGTTGACAGACAAGTTCATCTCTCAAGGTTAACAGTCTCATCATGTAACCTGAAATTGATTCGTTTTGATACGGAGACGTGTTCATTGAAATGTTGCCCTTTTTTCTATGAATTACTTTAAAGTTTTGCATCCCATATTGCTATGCTTAAGTCATGACTTGAAGATAGAATTGCCAATGTGTATTTCCTGCCACACATAATTTCTAGAGAGAAGACATTTGCTTATATTCTATGACCAAAATTGTGTCACTCTCTGTATATCTGGTCTTGTTTCAATTCGGACTATCTTACATGTCTAAGTTCCGATTCGGATCCTCGGCAGTGGCTATGTCAGAAGCCATGTCTACTGCCAAATATGGGCCATTGGATCGGCTAATTCATTGGATTAGGAATAATAATATTAAAAACGGAATTACCCTTATTAATTTATTCGGGACAACTTTCTTTTTTGTCAGTAAATTTATTACATTTGTTTTAGTGTTAACCCTCCGGTTGCTAGGGGAAAGGGACCTAGTAACTCGGAGTTCGGCCGGGAGGTAAGTATTAGTGCAGGTGCTTGTTCAAAAAAAAAAAAAAAAAAAATAAATTAGTGCAGGTGTGAATATAAATTTTTACTACTTTTTTTCCTTCTTATTAGAGATAAATTTGTACTTTAATATTGGCTAATCCATTATATTCACACATAAGTAGTGCTGACGTGAATATAAATTTGCCAAGATTTGTCAAAAAATAGAAATTTCCTAAAACAAGAAAGCGGCGCTGAATAAATACGCTGGGAGGGAAAAATTGTATGCGTATATAATAATTAATAAGGGTAGGTTCCATTTTTTTTAATATTGTTCATATTCTAACGGATTAGCCAATCCAATGGCCCGTATTTGGCAGCAGACACGGCTGCTGACATTGCCGTTGTTGAGGATCTGAATCCAATTAAACAAAGAAAAATGTACAATTACGCAAACCCGAGTCTTTGCTGCAAGAACAAACTCTTTTGACTCTATCACAGTCATGCTATTGTTTGGATCTATTTACATAAATATTAAAAGCTACTGATACCTTACAATATTGAAATTCTTTATTTATTTTTTTGATACGGAAATGCTTTATTGATATTAGTAGAGATATTGTTTTTAGCTATTATGATGTACTTGAATTTAAGAAGGACTTTGTTATTTGGTTGTTAGAGTCTTGAAGATTGTAGAGACGCTTTATCGTCATTTCTACAAGAAGACACTGAGAAAAAAGAAAAGGTGCCTCCAATCAATGATGCTGCCATAGAGTGTATTAAGAAGTTGAAAGATGAGTTTCAAACAAAAATGTCAGATGATTTGCAGACACCAGTAATACTAACCGGTGCTCTCCAAGAGGCCTTGAAATTCATGAACGGTTCTTTGAAGATGCTGAAGGTATTTTCTTGGTGCCAGTTTTATGTATTGTAATACTTGGTTGCTACATATATTTTACTGAGTGTGAAATGCGTCAGCAATTTATTAAATTTATTGTGTATCTTCCAGAAAAAAATGCAGAAAAGAGCACAATTGCAACTGGTTCAATCCTTATTGGAAGTTGAGAAAGCTGTTAGAGAAGTTTTGGAAGTACTAGGATTACTGTCCTCTTTGTCCTATGCTGAGGTAACACATTTTACTTAAGTGAACTTGTCTGTTGTGCATTTAATCTTTAGAGATGCCTATTCTTTCGGAAAGGCATCACGAAGAGGAAGGATGATAATTTTTATGGGTGCATCAGGTTCTGCAGCAATTGAAAGATAAGGCGTTGAAGAGAGCAGGTTTGACCGAAGTTGAAGTGCTAAAATCAATTGAAGAAAGAAGGCAAGCTAGGATTAATAAGGATTTTGCCAAAAGCGATAACGTTAGAACTGATCTAACTGCAAAGGGTATTGCACTTATGGATGTCGGCAACGAAACAATTTGGAGGCCGTGCATCCCAAGTGAACCATTTGTTGCACAAGCTGTTCCGACAGACAACAAGGCACCCAAAGTAGAAGAAAAGCTATCAACACTTGCGGTGAGTCAAAAGGTGGAGGAAACACCCGCAAATCGTGAAGGGAATGGATCACATGCATCATCAACATGAAGGTTGCATTAATACCCCTCTATAGCTATATGATTAATACAGAACTATGTTATAACTTATCATTGCTATAACACTAGGCTTCAAGATTGTATATCAATTTGAGGTTACCACCAATTTTACAGTTTTTTTTGTTTGTTTGTATTTTTAAGGTCCCGACTCGGGGTTAGTTTTACTGCCTGTGACAATTATATGGATAGTCTCACAAAGTAATTGACAATTTTCTTTAAAAATTTATTTAGAAGTTTTGCTATATACAGTGACATAGAAGCTGAATCGTTGTTCTAGAATCAACAGCCGGACTATTCTTATCTAGTTGTCCATGTATGAATGTTATAAATATAGAAAATAACATTTCAAATATAGGAAATGGTAAACCTAAGTGTCTGTTTATTTGTGAGAACGTTTTATATTTTTATTTTTAATATTTGTTAGTTTTGCATGTTAACAAAGAGAAAAGAGATTTGTCAAAAGAAAAAAAAGGAGAAAAAAGAATTCTTGAAGTGAACAAATGTCTTATATAAAAACAACAATTATCATTATTTCGGAACACATTTTTAAAAATGAAATAAAAAATGCTTCACAAACAAAACCAAATACTTAACGGACAAATGAGGTGAAATTTATGACTGCTGAAGTATCTTATAGTTTGAGCTTTTATTTAGGTGAAATTTCAAAGAGCAATAGTCACGATAGACCTAAACTTATGTGTACAAATCAATATATCCTCCAACTTTACTCTATTATTATGCGAAGAGGAAATTGTTGAGTTTAGAGTTGGACTTAATTCCTGTAAGAGTTATTATTAGGATTGTTATTATTATTTATAAGTTATAACATAAGTCCTAGGGTTATTGATGCCCTGACATTTGTTCATAAACCAAAAATTTGAAAAATTTATCATTTGGAGGTCAATTTCTTTATTGCTGTCTGAAAGTTTTCATACATTTTTTATTCGGTCGTTATACTTCCTAAAATTCTAGGTGTTCCGGAAAAAAAAAATGGAGGTGTCAGTAGCTACACCATTAACAAATTGGATGCATCTTTTTAAAAAAGCATCATTATATATCGCATTAAGACACTGATTGTCTAAGTTACTTTATTCAATTTGTTTTTGAATCCCGGGCTTAAATCATAGATCAGCCAGAAATTTCCGAAAATGTTGATGTGAACCCACTTCTGATGGTGCAGGACCCAATGAATTGGGGATGAGGACCCGAAAACGTAGGTTTAGAATTGGGAATAAAATCATAAAAACTAGACTTTTGGCCCGTGCATCGCACGGGTCTAACGTATTGTTTAGTATTCGCATAAATTATTTATAAATCAACACATATTAAATAAACTATCTATCTTATAAAATGTTACCCAATGGCTAAAGTGTTGAGACGTTAAATGAGTGTAAGAAAGAGATCCATTAACAGAATTATTGTATTGTATCATATGAGGTAGGAAAATAAGATAATTTGTTGAGCAAGGATTGGATCAATAGGAGCGATCTGTTTTTTCAAAAAAATAGGAGCGATCTATTAACAAAATAGGAGCGTTCTCTAATTTCAAAAAAATAGGAGCGAAAATAGGATTGGATTGGATTTAGGAGTGATCTGTTGTTTTTGATATCAGAAGTATTTGAAAATAACATTTTGATTAAATTAAATAGGGTTAATTAAATAGGGGTAATATAGTAAAATTAATCATTGAAGTTAGGTTAAATCTAGGGCAACATTTTGCGTTCGGGTTAACTTCAAGGAATAAGAGATAAGAGATTTCAGAAGTATTTGAAAATAACATTTTAATTAAATTAAATGGGGTTAATTAAATAGGGGTAATACAATAAAATTAATCAATGAAGTTAGGTTAAATCTAGGGCAACATTTTGCGTTCGGGTTAACTTTAAGGAATAATAAGAGATAAGAGATTTCAGAAATATTTGAAAATAATATTTTGATTAAATTAAACAGGGTTAATTAAATAGGGGTAATATAGTAAAATTAATCATTGAAGTTAGGTTAAACCTAGGGCAACATTTTGCGTTCGGGTTAACTTTAAGGAATAAGAGATAAAGGAGTTCAGAAGTATTTGAAAATAACATTTTGATTAAATTAAATAGGGTTAATTAAATAGGGGTAATATAGTAAAATTAATCATTTAAGTTAAGTTAAATCTAGGGCAACATTTTGCGTTCGGGTTAACTTTAAGGAATAGTAAGAGATAAGAGATTTCAGAAGTATTTCAAAATAACATTTTGATTAAATTAAATGGGGTTAATTAAACAGGGGTAATACAGTAAAATTAGTCATTGAAGTTAGGTTAAATCTAGGGAAAATAACATTTTGATTAAATTAAAT
>Ga0315913_1010899_pt1 | contig 10371 bp, 5 predicted proteins | sample MpolsnodulesMG_FD_207736 | JGI IMG/M metagenome (GOLD analysis project Ga0315913, IMG submission 207736) | Medicago polymorpha root nodule microbial communities from Los Angeles, California, United States - small nodules | ecosystem: Host-associated > Plants > Roots > Nodule | place: USA...
TTGTATTTTTAAACTAATTTTTATGCGTTCCTTAAACAATTTCTTTAGACCATTTCTTAGCACGATTCTAGCCAATAAAATATTATCTTATTGTTCTACTTTTCAACAAAAGAATGCGCGCCTATTTTCTTTTTGTATATAATCTCGGTTTCTTGAAATACTAATCATTGTGATACAATGCAAATCTTGATAGTAGGAAAATGCGAACAAATGCAGCCGTTACAGCAACAATTACAGTTGCAATGTCATAGCAAAGACCTTTAAAAGCACTAAAAACTATCATGCCTAATACTAACAAGTGACTAAAATGAAAGTTAACACATTAGAATCTTATGCAGCGGGAGCATAGTCATAACCACCATCATCGTCATCATCACCTTCCCCGCATGAATCTCGATCCCCATTGCGATAATCTTCTTCAATGTAAGATATATTTGTATAACCAAACCAATCACAGTTACCTTCACCGTTAAATGCATGTTGCTTGCACTTTGGAGCAATGACCATGGAAATGGATGCCATTTTTGTTTTGAGAAGAAGAAAATGGAATTATCTATATGATATGCTAACTAAGGTAGTTGTGTGAGTTGAGTTGAGTTGTGTTTGAGTTAGGATTGGAGAGTTTGTGTGTTATATATAACTAGAAGAAAAGTTGTTCAGTTGTTCTACCACAAGCAAACCATGCAAGAAGTGTGCATCTTTTTTAAAGGTGTGAGCATGATTACGTGCCTGCATGTGTAATTGCATCTTGTGCAGCCACATTGGCAATTGTCTTTACAATTAAGCATACACGTTGGAAGCAAAGAATCAAGAATATTGACAAAATAGAATGTTTGAGTGGATGCATATAATGGTTGGGAATATAAAGTGTTTGATGTAGATAGTGGAACGACAAGTTGATCGATTCATTTAGCTAGGAACTTTTATTGGTTAGTCAATGGCCTTTAAGTTTTGTCATTTCTTCTGTTTATTAAATGTTGTCCTTTGATGATATTATTTGGAAGCCAATGATGCGGCAACAAGACTAATAATTTTGCTTGGATGCTATTTAATTTGGGGTTATTACAACTTGTTCAAACACTGCACACCCAAGTGGCAAAGCTCTCGAACCGTTGTGTTGAGTTTGAGGATCATCCACAATAGATCAAGTAGATTTATTTGTCTTTTCATCGAATCATTCACTCTAATACCGCTGTTGAGTCATGCAAAAAGCTTAAATGATCATTTAAAGTACGTCAGGAGCAATCTCACAAATGAGAAAGACATCACATGCTAACACTAAATATTATGGTACTGAAGAACTTCTAACTCGTCTCAATCTTGGCACAACACATCAAAACTCTCTTAAATATCAAATATATTTCGCAGTCAATCACTTCACATATTCAATGTACAAATTTAACCATCAATCAATATTCTTTAATTATCTATAATGAAAAATTATAAAATATTGATTTTCTTACAAAAAATATGCATTGAGACACATTAAACAACATCTTATATCTAACACAAAACAAAAAACAACATCTTATACACTAACATTTATCTTTATATATTAGTAAAAATAAAATATGGTCAAAATAGATTGTGCGAATAATGCACATGAAAAACTACCACATGTGATTAGAAATTGAGAGTGAATAAGAAAACAATGAGGAAAGCATATAGAACGATGGCGATAACTGCAATATTTTTCTTCCTTCTATAATCTTCATCTTCCACCATTTTTGAAGAAGCAAAACTTGACACTAGAAAATGACTAAAGGGTAAAGAGAGAAGAAGTTCCATTTTTTTAGCTTCGAAGTTGGAAGGCGGAACTTTGACTCAATTTAATTACTTTCTTTTCTCGCTTAGCTTTTTCTTTGTGACAAATACAAAAAGAACAAAACAATGAATGATAATGCTAATATTTTTATTTGCATTCTTTTTCTTTGTGACGACACATACAAAAAGAACAAAACAATGAGTGATGATGGTAATATTTTTATTTGCATTTTACCCCTCAAATTTATTATAATTTTCCAAATTAAAGACTCATTGCGCAATATTTATTTATGTACTTTCCCCCTTCATTTTTTTTTACCTAAACACTTAACTATCCAAAAATCACATTGTTATTTTTAGTGGTAAGCAACATTGAAACTCATGCACACAACTATGAGGATTCAAGTTTGAATTTGAATGAATACGTCTAACCTGAAATTTTTTGCATTTCTCATTGATATAGACTTTACGGTGTCTAATTTAATTTATAAAAAAAATAAAAAAATCACCAATGACAATTGAAAGAATGGATGTTCAATGAATAGATGTGTATATGTGAAGTTGTTTTAAATAATTTCTCTTAAAAAAATCATTTTTTAATAATTGATTGATTTTAAAAAAAGTGGTTTTTGTTTTGGCAAGCAAACACAAAATAACTTCTATTTCTTAAAAAAAAAAAAAACTCTAAAAACTGATTTCTAAATTATTCTACATCAAAATTAACTTTTATTTCTAGACATTTGCTACAATGCATCCACTCATTCTTGGAAATAGTAATCTGTTACCAAGTGATTGTTAAATATTGTATGCTCTAATATGCACGTAAGTGTATGTGCGTGTATCGGTATATTTTTTTTTGTTACATGGGAAAAATAATCCAAAAAGAAAGAAATAAAGAAAGAAAGCAGAAAAAAGACTAAACACGAGAGAATGAAACTCCCATGGCATATAAGAAGGAGTAACTGAAACTCAATCTGAGGATTGTTGAGAATCACCAAGTTACTAGAAGCTCTAGAAGCAAGTTTGGCGAGAATGTTTGTATTCATATTACCTTATCGAAAAGTATGTTGAAGTTGCACGGTCCAATGAAGTATGAACCCTACTTCCCAACAAAGATGAATGACTTGAAACAAAGCCATGATCTCTGGGGGAAGAATGTTAGCGTAACCAATGCTACCATAATAACCTTTACATAAATTGTCATTATGATCCCTTATTAACCCTCTAAATTGAGCAGCACCTCGGTTTGTTAAGGCACTCCAGTCTACATTCAATATGAAACAACATCTTGAGGTGCCTTGGAGACTGTACTGAGGAGGAAAACCATAAGCGCAGAGAACATCCATATGAAGAAAATAAAATTTGGCTAAAAGACTAATGAGAGAAGTCTTGCAAGCCTAAAAATTTATTCCTCGCACACCGTATAACCCATATAACGATGGGGATGGTTATTCCAAGCTTGTTATTAGCTTCAGGAGTCCATTGAAGAAGGGAAATATCTTCCATTGGTAGAACAAGATTAGAGCCCACTGCGATATATCAAGCAACCTTCGCGCGATTAAAAGTAAATAGACAATGTACCACAATTTGATGCTCAATATCACAAATAGGACAAGTTGGGTCAACATGAATACCTCTGTCGTTTAAAATAAACCTAGTGGGGACAGTATCGTGAGAAACCTGCCATAAGAAGGATTGTACATTTGCTGGGATCTCTAACTTCCATATCTAGTTCCATGTAACATATTCATTAAAACATACCATATATATATATGCGGAATTTGCAGTGTATATTCCAAAAGTAGAAGGATTCCACACCCAATTATCTGGTACCCCATCGACTAACCGGAAGGAATGGGACAAAATATTATCATGCATGTCTGGAGGAATAAAAGTAGAGACACACTTTAATTAACTGCCAATTATTACTCCTATTGATATCACAAATTGGAAGGTTGACGTCTTGGAAATCAACAAAAGGAACATGGTTACAAAGTGAATCTTTAGATAGCTAGGGTTCATACCAAATGTTGGGTTTACCACTCCCAATCTTAAAACGAAAACCATCATTTATGAAATTAAGAAATTTTATAATAGAGTTTGAAGTTGGAGGCCCTTTAATATTCTTTGCAAGAAAAATATCGGATCCCTGAAGATTTTTATAAGAGAGAATATTAGATCAAAGATGTTGTATTTTCCTAGTAATGTTCTATTTTGCCTTCTGTCTATTCACACCCCGAGACCACCAAATTACCTTACTCCGCCCAACCATATGTTCAACTCATTATTAGTTGACCCCTTCCAAATGAAATTGTTGATCCCATGTTCAACCATGTTTGTCAAGATGATCACAAACATATTAGGGCATCCATTGAATTTGCATTGCATATAATGGAATGGAAGTCAAAATTGAGTTTGCAAGAGTTACACGACCTGGCCCATTGAGAACCCTATCCTTCCAAGATGCAAGCTTGTTGGTGACTCTATCTATGATATCGACAAAATCTTCTTTTTTCTGTCTTCCATGATACATTTTAAATACAAGGTACTTTCTAAAATTGGAAGTGAATTGAATTTGTGCTATGCTAGTTATGGATTTCTAGGTTATGTGACTCGTGAGGAAGCATAAACGATAGATTTATACAATTTGACTTTTAAACTTGAAACAGAAGGAATCCAAAATGTTAGTAATAAGTCGAGCCTGAGATGGGTTGGCTTTGGCAAAAAGGAGCACATATGTCTCGTAACAGATGAGCAGAATGCTCTTACATATTTAAATATCAACAATCATCATGTATAATATAATAGAGTATTTTGCTAGTGGATACTTTTTAATACAAATAAGTAATCTATAATATATAGGGAACTTCTACGCCTCGTAATAAAAACATTGTGTTCTTGTTCTAGTTGTAAGCAAAAGGATACACTCTTTTTTCTTGAATTATTATCTTCGTTTTTATTTTTTTAAAGTTGATATCCGGCTCATGACCGATTAATCTGAGAGGTTCCATCTCACCATCCACTTATGGGAGTTCGATTTAAATCTAGAGCAAAACTTTGTATGGACTAGTCCACCAAATTTGATATGGGATGAAATCGAACATAAAACTTTAAGAGTAGTACATTTCAAGGTCCCATTTCGTTTCTTTTAATACTAACTATGTTCTAAATTTCGGTTTGTATATAATGCAAATGTTGATATTTTACAAAAATCAAACAAATGCAACCGGTATAGGCCTTGATTATCTTAAAAGCCATTAAAATATCATGCTATGCTAAGTAACATGACATTCATCGATGAAGAAGAGATAAAACTTAAAACTCTTTTGTATTGATAAAAGTAAGATGTTACAATGGAAAGAAGAAGAAAAAAGTACAATTAATGACATCGAGCCTATTTATAGGTACTCACAAACTAAAGTACTAGTAATTTCTAACCCGTAAATAACGACTATATCTTCAATATATATGCTTTAATACTAATTAGCTAGCTGACTAATATAAGTTAACACATTAAAGTTTTTATGCAGCTGGAGCATAGTCATAACCACCATCATCGTCATCATCACCTTCCATGTATGTAACTAGATCAGCAGAACCTGTATCTCCAATATTCCTACTGCAATAATCTCCTTTAATGCATATTGTAGATGCATAACCAAACCAATCACCGTCACCTTCACCATATGCATGCTGCTTACACTTTTGAGCAATGACCATGGAAATGGATACCATTTTGGTTTTGAGGCTGGTTGTGTGAAAAGTTTGTGTTGAAAAGAAGAAAATGGAATTAGCTAAATATGAGATGCTAGGGTACTAGTTGTGTGAGTTGAGTTAGGATTGGAGTGTTTCTGTGTTATATATAACAAGAAGAGGAGTTGTTGGAGTTGTTCTTACTTAAGCAAACCACACATGAAGTGTGTAATATTGCTTCAGGTGTGTGCATCGCTCCCTTCTTGCATGTATAATGGGATCTTGCGTAGCCACATTGGCAATTGTCTTTACAATTCATCTTACACGTTGGAAAATGCAGCAAAGAATCAAGAATATATTGACAAAAGACAATGTTTGATGAGTGGATCCATAATGGTTTGGACATACAGCATAAAGTGTTGGGTGTAAAAAGTGGAACGGCAAGTTGATTGATTCATTTAGATGGGAATTTCTATTGGTCAGTCAATGGCCTTTAAGTACATCATGAGTCAATGGCCTTTAAGCTGATATTTGATAACATGAGTTTATATATTGATATGTTTCTCCCTTAAGTACCGTACATCGCGTTATAAAGTATTGTTCGTTTTGGGTGTAAGCCCTCACGGATTTATTCTTTATAAAAGGCGTCTCGTTGGGAGGAGTGTGAGTGTTGAATGTAAACTACCATTGGTCTCGATTCTCAAGTGATGTGGAACTTTAAGGTGTAGAGAAACAGCTGCCCCAGGTCGAGGCTAGGGGAGAGTTTTCAGACTTGATCCCCATTGAAGTCACCAATGATCCTTTCGAACCTAAGGAAGATGGTTTGAGAGTTGACTATTGTTGCGAAGAGGGAGGAACTCGTCGTGAGTCCACTGTGGTCTGCCGTGAGTACTTCTCCACTGGACGGAGGGGGTGTATCTGCATGTGCTCCGATGCTCAAGCCACTGAGTGGTCAAGAGAATGAGACAAATAAAGAGTAAGATATCTAACCCAACAATGTGTTTGTATTTATAGGGAATGAGTATAGTGTTTGGCCTATAGGCCTTCACCCGGACAAGTGTCCTCACACTTGTGATGATCTAATGTTAGTCACGTCATTGGATCCGGACTGTTCGGTCCAGATGGGGAGTCCGGACCACGATCCAGTGGAACTTAAGGCGTATCCATTATATGGACTACTAGGCATTCGGTTCTCGAGTGACCCGAGTTTGAGACTGGATTGGGTCTTAGTTCGGAACATATATAATTGATAACATATAAACAAAGACAACAACGAAGCAAGTAGAACATTGGAAACAACTGCAATTTTTGCCTTCCTTCTTTAATCTTCATCTTCAACCATTTTTTAAGAAGCAAAAATCAACACAAAAAATGACTAAAGGGTAATGAGAGAACCGAGAAGAAGTTGCATTTTGTAGCATTGAAGTTGGAAGATGGCACGGCTCACTCTCATTCATTACTTTGTTTTCTCACTCAGTTTTTTCTCTATGGTGTGTACAATTAATAAGAACAAAACAATGAACGATAGTATAAGTATTTTCTTTGAATTTCGCCCCTCAAATTTATTATAACTTTCCAAATTAAAAACCCTCTTTGCGATATTTATTATGTTCTTTTCCCTTTCATTTTTTTTTTATTGCCGGTGGTAAGGACCACAAAAATTCATGCACACAATTGTTAGTTCCCCTAGTTTAAACTTGGAAGAGTGTGTCCAACTTAGCAATTTTGACATTACATTATCTATTTTCATATAAAAAAAATCATCAAATGACATGTGATAAAATTTCACACATATGATTTTCAACAATGATACATGGACACTCCAATTTTCCGAGCACTCATTCACATCTATTTTCTCTCTATCTCTTTTCATATCATATCACCAATTGATCATGCCACACTTTTTTTTATACCTTTAGCTCTCAAACCATTTTCTTAAAAGACACACTCTTTTCTCTTTAATAATTATCTCCGTTTTTTTTTAAACTGATCATCATGTTTTAAACTGCGGTTCGTATACAATGCAAATTTTGATATTGTAGATAGGAAAATGTTACATAGACACCCTTTATTTCCATACACCTTTGTACACCCCATGCATTTGGAAGAGATAAGATGAGATGAGATGAAAGAGAAAGTGTGTTTGTGTGGGGTCCATATGACCACGTGTCCGATTTTTATGTGGGTGTCCAAGGGTGTATTGCCACTTAAGGATGTCTATGTATCATTACTCACATAGATAAATGCAAACAAATTAAACGGATACAGGCCACAATCACCTTTAAAACCAAAAAACTATCATGATATGCGAAGAAACATGGATGAATTAAGAAGAGATAAAAACCTAACACTCTTTTGTATTGATAAAAAGTAAAATGTTACAAATCATAAAGAAAAAATAGTACAATTAATAGTTAAGTATAACCATAATCCCATAAAACTAGCAAGACAAACAAAGTAACCTGAACATGGAACCCAACGAATTGCAACTACGTGCACACCAACACATGATCTTCTTCAATAAATTCTTCAAAACAACCAACAACAAAAAATCTGAAACACCAAACACCAGAAATTAAACAAAATCAATTAGACAACATTCTTCCCAAACATTTGGGAATTCGACAAAGGAAGCAATCGGTGGTTCAAGGTGGATCGAACCATACTCGTGATAACATGTTAACAATAGATGGTTTCAATAAAATAACAAAGAGACAGCTAGAGCTTCCAATAATATTTCAATGATATTGCCTAACAGATTACAAGCGAATATATAATAAAACATAATAGAATGTGATAACCTAGTAATATAAAAGCCTAATAATTTAAACTCAATATTTTTTTGTCTAATAGAAGCAAAGGTCGTCGCTAGAAAATGCCGAAAGGATAATGAGAGAACAGAGAAGAAGTTTGCATTTTGTAGCTTCCAAATTGAGATACAGAACTTTGATTTATTCTCACAACTTTCTTTTCTCACTCAGCTTTTTCTATGTGACGCGTACAATAAGAACAAAACAACAATGTTGATGGTAGTAATATTTTTCGAAGAACTTCTACGGTACACCTGTAAATTAAAGTGTATCGATACTCTTACTTCAAAAATCTTTACATTAACTATTATTTTAATGTAATAAAGAGCTATTTGTCGATATTTATATTTTAAAAAATGTCATTTCATAAGAAAAAAACATCATTTCATTGTTTATAAAAATCATACTAATATTTTTTACATTTTATTTTAAAAAATAATCAAAATTCTCTATTATGAGTACTAAAAATTCAGAAAAATTAAATTTTATTTAGTTGACGTTTTTGTTAAATAAGATTTAATTATTATAATTATAGGTGATAGAAAACAATTTTTCACTTCAAAATATAACACATTTAACTATTAATTTATTGATTTGGTGTACCAATACACTCAAATCTTTGGGTGTACCATAGAATTTGCCATTTTAATAAGCAATTGTTAGTTAATATGATGTCTATAAGACCTAGCTCAACTAACAATATTGATATTGCTAGGCTAGACATATTTACCCGAGTTGGAATTTGAGACATCGCATTTATTTGAATTTTAGGTGGTGTTTGTCACTTCTACTAGGAACCAACAAAATGTAAGTTAATATGTTATGTTAGTAGTTAGGATTTGAATCTTAAATCTCCTTAAACTCATTTCGATGTCCTAGTTCCTATTTGAGCTACACCTTGGGACATGTTGAAATTGATATGAAATGCACAAATACAATAAGTATTGAATTTAAAGACATCATTTGACACGAAGAATATCTTCAATGAATAGGGGAAAAAATGACTCAAAAAGTGATTCATCATTTTATGAAACTTGCTTAAATACCTCCATAGGAAATGATCTAACAATCTGTAACTAAAATTTAACAACTGCTAACCAAGATTCTAACTAACCACAATTCCCCACAAGATGGAAAGAGGTAATCATAGCCAACTTGAAATGCAAAAATGTGTAGCACAATGTGCTTTGTCAACGTTGCCACAAGTTTTGGATTCTACATAGTAACTGCGACAAACTGTAATCGATCTCAATTGTCGTAATGTGGCCAGACAATCTTAAATTAATCTTTAAGATCAATTACCATGTATAATTGTGTGATGTTGTTACTGCAGTTCAGTGGAGAGAAGAATCCTCATATATAAACATGGCAACAAAACCCGCCCCGCCAGACCCGACTGTCCCGCCCCAAATTTAACGGGGAAATGCCGATTTAACTGAGTCCGGGTCTGAGTGTGGGAGAAATTTAGATTTTTAATACGGGGCGGGGCGGGGGCCAGGGGATGCTTACACCCGCCTCGCACCCAACCCCGCCATGCACCCGCTTTTTGAAATTTACTTTCTTAAATTTTATAATCTTATTTCCATAAGCACCAACCTATTTTAATATATTATTACTCTTTAGAAACATATTTATTATAATTATTTTGCTCTTTTGAATAAAGTTTATTGGTGAATTCTAGGGTGAGGGTCCAATTAGGTCCCTCATCGGTGGACCACGAAAAAAATACCATTAGATTTAACCTATGGTTTAGATTTGCTAAAATTAAAAATGGGAATATCTAAACATTCCTGCACATAATCTTGCTCCCCCTTCTCTCTCCATGTGTTGTTTGTAATTGTGATTTTTTTGAGTCCCAATCAAGAATCCAGAGGCGATAAGAATTACTATGTTCGTAGGCCTTTGAAGTAAAACAAAAATCAAACATAATAATTTAAAAAAAAGTCATAAAATAAATTTCATAAGAAGAATGAAACTCGTATTATTATTCATACAAATTACACAGAAAAAAAAAGATCAAACTCAGAACTTGAAACATGTCCAAATGCATTGCTAAATTAATCCTTGTAATTATTGTTTCAATCCATTATTTGAACAACAACAA
>Ga0315913_1010900_pt1 | contig 10369 bp, 5 predicted proteins | sample MpolsnodulesMG_FD_207736 | JGI IMG/M metagenome (GOLD analysis project Ga0315913, IMG submission 207736) | Medicago polymorpha root nodule microbial communities from Los Angeles, California, United States - small nodules | ecosystem: Host-associated > Plants > Roots > Nodule | place: USA...
AGTGTACATCAATTTTCTCTGTTATCTCTTCTTTGTTTGATTCTCAAACATTCAAACTTCTCACAAATTGTAAATAGAATCTCATCTAGCTTTAGGGGTACTAAAGTGTTAGCTTGAGTAAAGGTTGTAAAAGTCTAAGTAGTTAACTTAGCAAGAAGGTGCAAGCCTGTTGAGGGTTAGAGAATACAGAGTTGTAATTGTTCAGGTGAACAAAGATTGTAAGGTGCAGGATTTGAGAGGTTATCTCAAGCATCATAGTGGAAACTCTCACAAGATTGTGAGGAGTGGACTAGCCCACATTGGGTAAACCACTATAAATCTTTGTGTGTTCTTTCTCTCACCTCTATACTCTTTAATTACAGTATACAGTACACACACTTGCACACTTACTTTATTAAACAGTTTTTGTGTATGAACTTCAGAACGTTTTGAAGTCAGAATATTAACTTAGTCATTTCAAGTAAACAACTGGAGAATCACTTTTAAGTTTCAGGATAATTTTTAAAGGGTCACAATTCAAACCCCCCTTCCTTGTGACTATTTTATCTACTTCAATTAAGTCATTCGACTATTCCAACAATCCCAAGACTAAAAAGTCTACTCACTCATGATCATAATAGACATAAGATTTAAGTAGAAAATATATTGCATAATTGTAAATTACTGAATGTAAATTTATGTAAGTGAAAAGAACCAAAAAGTAAATAGCAAGAATGTAAACGTGAAGAAAATGAACTTAGAACAAAACGTAGAACATTGATCTCACTATATAAAGTTTACAAGCATTCCAAGATTATTAAAAATCTAATGGAGGGCCTATTTATAGCCTAGAACCTCGACACAAGGCATTAAACTCGTTTTTGCAGTCTTTAAAATAAAGAAAATCAAAGGGTTTTGTAACAGCTCCAGCTGACTGCAAAAACGCACGGTCTAGACTTCAGATCATGCACATTTCAACTTCCAAGTGTTAGAAACACACGGTATTCACTTTCTCGTTCCAGGGAGAAACACACGGTTCGTTCACTTTCAAAGCGAAACCTTGCGTTTTGTTTTTCAAGTTTTCCACATATTTCTGTTTCAAATTGAGCTTAGTATGGATTTTCGAAGGTGAGAAAAACACAGGGGGGTTGAATTGTGTTAGTTTTTTCTTCTTTCAAAACTAAGTCCAATGTTCAGAGTCAGATAGAGTTCAGAAACAGGAACAGAGTTCAGAGTCTTTTGCAGCGGAAAAAGTAAAGTAAAGAGAGAGAGAGAGAGAGAGAGAGAGAGAGAGAGAGAGAAGAGAAAGACACAAAACAATTATACAGGTTTCTTCCACAATCCGGAAGTAGTCATGTCCCCCTTGCACTTCCAAGGAGAGTTCACTAAATCAATATTTGATTACAAATGTTATAGCACAAAAGCAAGAGACTTCCAAATGATCAAGCACACAAGCAAGAGACTTCCTATGCTCAAGCACAAAAGCAATAGACTTCTAGACAAACAAAATTACACGGAAAACTGTTTGAGGTTGAACACTTGATATACAATCAGTGGTGCTCACAATACAAATCAGATACAGACTGTTAAGACTCTAGAATTTCTAAGATATAAAAGTTGGTAAGAAAGTCTAAGTGAACTTTGATGTGCAACAATTTCAGCAGAGGTTTGACACTTGTAAATTGTTGGTGAGTCTCTTACAATCTTCAAGTCTTCACTCCTTTATATAGAGGTGTGAAAGATACGTTGATGATTGTCAGCACATCAAAACGAGTCGTTGTGAAGCTTGATCATCACAAATGATTTGTTACTTGTTTTGGTTATTGTCTTATGAGGGAACAATTTCAAATTCATTTCTTGTTTGGATAACAACCAGTGTAGACACAGTTGTAGATAGTACTAATCCAACCAAGGTGGTGGAGTAGTGGTTGTACAATTGTACTATTGTCCTTTTCCTGCGCTCTTCAGTGGATAAGCATCCAATGCCTTCTAATTTCTCTGAAATAATCATTGCTCTAGACTTTTATTCCTTCTGCAATGATGTGTCTTCAGAATAACAACTTTTAACTAACTGCAGCTTCCAGTCTTCAGACTCTGATGAACTTCAACTTCTGATGATCTTCAGACGCTTGATGATGTCAGCTTCTGGCAGTCAGCTTCTGATGGTCTTCAGACTCTGGCAGTCTTTGTCTTGCAACATAAGCTTCCTTTTTAAATTCATTTGCTCTCTTTTGTTCTTTCAGAACCAATACATAGAATTAAGACTTATAAAACTTTTGACTATGGTCTCGCACACTTGAACAAATATTAGCATATACAATTGACTTTTTAATACCTTATTATCATCAAAACTTAAAGGTGGTAATGTTAAACAGATTTTGTTCCAATAATGTTAGCTTTGATTGGCCTTTGGTTTGACTCCTTCTGACATCTACAATTTAAGTTGTGATCAAAATACTTACACATGGGTCAGCACAGACAACACAGACGTGTGTTTTCAGTTATTCATTTTTCTTACTTTTCTTCAACTTCTCTGCTCCTACCTCAGCCAAATGCTCTCATTTCTTCGTTATTTGTCCTGAAAATATAAACCAAAGTATTTGTTGTAAAATAGTTCTAAACTAGGATTAAAACTAACGATACTTTATTGAATTTGAATGCTAAAAACACGACAAACTACCACATATCAATCTGCTACTTCATCTTAATTCTCGATCCTGGGATCGGTTCTTAACTCAAGATTTAGAGATCATTTCATAACTTTTTATCACAGTGAAAGGTTCGTAACTCCTGATGGAGGAATTTGTGGCATTGAGATACATATGAGGGAGCAATTGAAGGCGCTTAAAGAACAATTTTCTAAGAAAATTAGCGTTTGTGACTGAAGATAGCTTGGGACCATTTTGCAATGCACAGAATGTGGTGTGGCACTTCAAATTCGATCAAAGTTAAAGTTTGAATTTGTTGCTCCTGACTGTGAAGATCATCTATATTTTCTATGCAAAAGCGTAATATTAAATAACTTCATAACAATAGTTTTGTTTGCTATGCTTAAACGGTTAATTTCTAGCGGATATATAACTTGTAATCTATAAGACCATCCACAACAGAGCACCCTGATTTAAGTGCTTAAATGGGACCCCTTTATCCACATCACTCATTTTATAATAACACTTAATAAACACTAATTTTCTATAATCCATCACCACAAAAGAAATTACTAAATATGTCCCACAAATAATTATATATCATTACATTTCAACAAAAATTTATTTATTTCATTATGATTTATTAAAGGAGTCCACAAAAAGTGAAGTGAGAGAGGGTGCTTCCATAGCCACCCTTCTCCATAGACACCCAAATAATATACTCTACAATGGTGTTCCTATTTAATATAGTGTTAAATAGGTGAAGCACTCATCATTGTGGATGGCCAAAGTTCATAGAATTTGACAAATTTATAATAGCCTTTTCTTCTATAACTATACATATTTTAATAGTGTTGTTTGAGCTTCAAATTCATGGTCACCCAACCACTAAAGGGAGTATTAAAATATTCACAAGGAATAAGTTCATGATATTCTTTGATAGGTGTGCATGAATCACTATCCAAACCAAACTCAACCAACTTTATGGTTCAGTTAAGCTATTTCAGGAAAAGTCATTTATTTTGTCAAATCATTTCAATCTAGTTTAGAATCGGTTTACAATATAAACTGATTTATTTATTAACTTGAGTCAGTTCTAAAATTGGGTTTTGCTTGAATTGGTTCTAAAACCGGTGTTTATTTAAACTAGGTTTTTTCAAAATTGATGTTTAATGAATTGTGTTAAAAATGGTTTTAAAACCAACCTTTTCAATAAATTATTGGCTTAAAGATATTTTTCACTCCCTAACTTTAAAAAAGTAGCGATTTTGGTCTCATGTTAAAAAAAAATGGCCAAAGTCCCCACCCGTGTTTAGTCCATTTTGCAAAACTTCAATTTTGACCTGATCAATCCTATGTGTCACGCCACATAACTTTAAAAACTGCCAACTGTATAATTCTTTTAATTAAAAAAGAAAAGAAAATCCACGTGTGTAATTACAGAATTTAAAAAAGAAAAAATAAGGGGAAAATTGGTAGATAATATTCAATTCCTCTCTCTCACAAAAACCCAGAAAATTAGCAATCTTCATCTTCTTCACCCCATCTCATCTCGTTGTTCTTCTCCCTTGCCCTATGCTCCACAAATCTGACATGATTCAAGCCACAAAAGTTCCAATCCATACTAAATCCTTAACACAAAATCTATGCAACCAAAACAAAATCATTGAAATAATACGAAGACATGGGTAAGTTATCATCATCTGAATCTTAACAGAATCATTGTTGGATTCATGTTCTTTTTTTTCTTTTTTTTTCATTTATTTATTAGTTAAATGATGAATGGCTTTTACAAAAAAAAAAATTAATTCAAAAAAGGAAACTTTTACGGTACTCTCGCTTCATAATTTTATAAATTAATGATCATTTTTCATGTAAGAAATAGCTATTTTTCAATATTTATATTTTATAGAACATCATTTCGTAAGAAAAATAATCATTTCATTGTTTATAAGAATCATAGTAATTTTTTTACATATTATCGTAAAAAATAATCAATGTTTTCAATCATGAGTGATAAAAATTCAAAAAAAATTAATTTTATTTCGTAGACATTTTTGATGAATAAGATTTAGTTATTATAATTATAAGTGATAAAAAACAATATTTTTCTTAAAAAAACAACTCATTTAACTATTAATTTAAAGAGTAAGTGTACCGGTACACTCAAATATATTGGGTGTGCCATAGAATTTGCCTTCAAAAAATACACAACTGGCATCTTTGTGAGTTAAGTGGCATGACACATAAGCTTGACTAAGTCAAAATTGAGATTTTGCAAAAGGGAATAAACATGGGTGGGGCCATTTTTTTAATAGGGGACCAAAATCGCTACTTTTTAAAAATTAGGAGGTAAAAAGTGCTTTTAAGCCTAAATTATTTTGAAAACATGTTTTTTTAGGAGAATATGAAATTCTTTCACCGTAACATTTTCTTTATTGTTTGTGTCCATCTAAAGAAACACGTTACTAGGAGATAACTAGAATGAGATGTGCAATCTTATTACTACCATGTCCTCAACAAACTGTAGTAGATTTGAAACTAAACATTAAACTTTAATAGATGTATGAAATGCATATGGTCTATTTTTGTGAGCACAATTGGTAGGGATATTGCGATATGCAGGGTTTGGGGTTTGAACCCATGATTCTCCATTTATTCACCTTAAAAGGTGAAATTCTGATCATTGAGTTAGTCAATATAAAAAAAAAGGTATATTAAACAAACTAAGAATATGGTTTGATTATAACAACTTTTGAACAATAGTTGTCCTCAATCCTTGTTCTTGTTGATCCTGCTCAACACCATCAAACTAGAACGCAGGGATAAAACCAGCAAAAATAGATTACAAGCACAGAATTAACAAATATGCAATTTTCTTATTAAACAAATATGTTTCACAACGTATAAAGTTGGAAGCATGTATTGGCTTGGGAATTTAGGCGTGTAATTTCCATCTACTTTTATACTACTAGATCAAAAAAACACTTTCACAAAGTTCGCCCAAGAGATCAAAAAATCACTTTCACAAGGTTTATCCAAGAGAACAAAAATAAAAGAATTTTTTTTTATATAAAAATAAGAGAAAAAAATACACTCCAAACTATTACTTTCACAAGGTTCACACAAAAAGAATGACATTAAAGTAATGCCTATTGGTTTGCTTTAACATTCAATCATCTTTGAGTGCAATAGAGGTTGAAAGGTAAAGGAAGAGGAGTCGAAAAAAAAACCTAACCTTGAGAAAACAAAACTTGAATAGAAAGGAAAATCTAAACTTTCTATAAGCCAAGCTTCACAAAACCTCAACAAAAAAAAAAGTCAACAAGGGTATAGAATGTTCGAGTATAACTTAGTTAGGAGGGACATCACAGTATGCAGGGTCTGGAGTTTGAATATCAAATTTCCCAATAATTGACTTTAAGGGAGAATTTATGTCATTGAAGTACTTGACAAAAAAGATGTACTTTTTAATACGTAAAGTTTTGATACATCAAAACAACAATGAACGGGAGATGAAAAAAAAACATAAATAACTCCGCAATTGATTTTAACTGTTCAATTACTTTACTTGATAACAATAACAAAACGTAAGAAGAAATTAAATATATCCTTAATTAAGCTTCAGCTTGAAATTCGAACTTGATGCAATCAATGTGAGATCTAAACGGGGATGAAGAAACAAACGATGTCAAAAAATTGAACAAAAAACAAGTGTGAGGGTCCAAAAACGAATAGAACCGAGTCAGTGTTGGTTAAAGAAGAATTGGCGCCAAATAACGAAGCAAATTTTGGATTTTCAGTGTTCAAAGTGTTGACTTTCGAGTGGACTGAGTCAGAAATAGTAACTGGATTTTAGAAATGGTAACCCAATTTTAATGCACACCCTTATTGATGTTTGCATTTCAGAATAAAAATTTATTCTACAATAGATGATTGTATTTCAACTAACTTCCTTTTCAAATTCAAAATGGAGTTGGAGGCTTTGCATTATTCAGACATTGTTTACAGATGTTGCAATAAGGAAACCTTCGTACATCTAGATGGTTATTTATCAGACACCACTGTTGTCTGAAGCATTGTTTAGGTAGGAAATTACAAGATCAGCTGCTTTGCAACCCGAGGCAACCGCTCTACCAACTGAGAGTCCACCTCTGTGATTACCTACAAAATTTCATTATTCATTAATCATCGACCGAACATAATTAACCACAACTTTGAACGTCATTGCCCATAACTTTTTAAGTGTATATTTGAACAAATTGTGGTTAATGAATACATATATATTTAAACACCAAAAAGTCATGTACATTTGAACACAATTTGGATGGTTAGTGGATATATATGTAGAGATTTTCTTTTCCCATACAACCTGCCTACAACGTTTTGGATTTTATAATCCTAACCAGATGTGGAGGGTGGGAAAGGAAACTATCATATATGTATATTTGAGCACTTGAAAGTTATAGCAGTAGATGATTGATAAGTTGAACACTTAATTACATTTATGAGCTATTTAGTGAATGTAACTAATTACATATTTGAACTATGTTAACCATTCAAATTTATGTCAAAATATCATTTCTTATATAAGAAGAGGTCTTCATTGAAACTTTAGCATTCACAACATTACACAGGGGGCCTCATGCCTTCATCTGACTTCAAGTGGCTCCACCCACTTATGTTGACTTCGACGGAGCCACCCGTACACTTGTGAATGCAAGCAAAGTTTGACTTAAAGAGTAGGTTGCTTAATTGTAACTAGTTATCTTATTATGGTAACATGATTAATCATTTATCTACCTAGAAACGCTATCAACACATCATTTGACACTCTCTAACACTATTATCGGTTGAAATTCATGTGAGTCCCACCAATTTATGTATATCCTATTCATAAGTGGTAGGACTCATATTCAAAATAGCGGGACCCATGTGAATTTGAGCAAATAATAGAGAACACTGAAAAGTGAGTGAGTTGTTAACACTCTTTATCTGCCGACCAAAACTATTTTTATTTGAAGCATTGCCATATGAACTTACCAGCATAGAAAAATCCAGGGAGATCTTTTTCCATCTTGTCAATTGCTTCAAGAACTGACCCATAGTTATGACCATATAAAGGAAAACCTTTACTCCAGAAAAAATGGCTGCAATTGTAGTGTCTAATTAGAAAAATAGTAGAGAAAATATTGAAAATAAATTGATGACATACTTGACGAATGTGGGCTCCCCCTCCGCTCCCAACAGCTTTCTCAGGTCAGAAGTGACAATTTTCGTAAGCTCGTCACTGGAGTAAGTAAATGAGAAAATTAGTAACGAAAATGAAATCAAGAAAAGAAAACAAAATGATAAGCCAACAAGAGTCTATTGTCACTCCATTGTATCCATTGCCATTCCTATTTAATCAACTTCTGTATAATTTATATAAACTATTAGTTTGATTTCTTAGATAAAAATTAGTTGGATGAGTGACAATCGACAGGCATGGAATTGCAATGGATACATATAGGGTTTTGCAAGGTATATGAATCAAAGTATAATAACAGTATAGGTACGTAACGTTGAAGCTTGAGCAAGTTCCCTGTTTCGTGTTCCCCCTATGAAGGTGGTATAGAGATGCATATCACTGGGTGCTCGATCTGGAAACATCATAGAAGAAAAAAGTGTACCTGTTGTGCAAAATAAGTCAGAACTCAGAAGTTATTTTAGGAATAGTTTGACCTATTTTAGTTTTCTTGAGCCATGGGCTTATAAAAGCATTACCAAGGGTTTTAAAACCATTTTGTTGCTCTTTTGAAGGAACAAGAACTCCAAATCCCTCCAGAGGTCTCTTTACATTCTCCTTTTTAAAGGTGGTTATTAAGACGGAGAGTGGTAAATAGGTCACCTGCAATAGGTGTTAATGCTGTTGTTAAAACAAGAAATAGGTTATAGCTTGTTATCATGATCCTTAGCCCTTACTGATAGATGTTGTTCTGACTCGAGCTTTTAAGTTCATATAAATATTTTATTAAGTTATAGATTTTATTATGATCCTTACCAAGCGAGCAGTGATGGTGCAAGAAAAGCATGAGATGCCATTTTGAAAATGTAATCAAATAAATTTAGAAGTAAATCAATTGAAATCTAGGTCAAGTTGAAATATTGTATACCTCAGGGAGAAAATTAAGTGCAAAGGGGCTTCCCTTTTTCGTGATCCGGATGTCTTTGACGTTACCAAGAGGAGCCTGTGTCATAAAAAGTCCCAAGTCTAAAGTTATAAACAGCAAGAATGTGTCTCTGTTTGGAAATAAGAACTTCAGAAACCAAGTCAACTAAAGCCTCATAATGTGCTTCGTGAACAAAATGTAGCAGAACAATGCAATCTTTGTTTTTATTTTTCATGCTTGAATAATGCTGCATAAGAGTCGGTGGAGCTTTTAGATTATGCAGATTACAAAATGCAGCAATAAAACTTTGACCCATATCTCCATCAATGGACATTTATGGTTAAACTCTCGAGTTAACTCTTAAACACTTGTGAGTTTACAATCCTAGGTCACAAAAATCAGTTAGTTCCCATGTAAATTCTCTTTTGGTAAACTCATACATTGTCGTGTAAACTCCGATAAAATTTGAAAACTGAATTTTACTGGGAGTCTACGCGTAACCAATTCTACATTTGTTTGTGTGAAAACTGAATATTATATTTCAGAGATAAATAATGTACAACCACTAATGTGTTTATATAGGCTATTCTAACCTAATGGGCCTGACTAATGACTAAAAGGCCAATTACAAATTACTACTAATAATAGTAAAACTTCACTATTTACAACACTCCCCCTCAAGCTGGTGAATGAATATCTATCATTCCCAGCTTGGAAACAATTCTTTCAAAGTTTTTGTTGTTCAGTCCCTTAATTAGAAGATCTGCAAGATTGCCTTGGGAAGAGATTTATGGAGTGCAAATTAGACCACTATCTAATTTTTCTTTGATGAAGTGTCGGTCAACTTCAATATGTTTGGTTCTATCATGTTGCACTGGATTATGAGCTATGCTAATAGCAGATTTATTATCACAATAAAGTCTCATTGGTTCATCACTCTTTATCCTCAAGTCTTCCAGGATGCTTTGAAGCCATAGCAGCTCACATATCCCTTGTGTCATTGCCCTGAACTCTGCTTCAACACTAGATCTAGATACCACAGTTTGTTTTTTACTCTTCCAAGTCACAAGATTACCACCAAGAAAAGTGCAATAGCCTGTAGTTGATCTCCTATCCACAATTGACCCTGCATAGTCAGCATCAGTATATGCTTCAAATCTCATGCTTCCATTTCGTTCAAACAATATCCCTCTACCCGAGGTTCCTTTCAAATATTGAACAATTCGGAGTGCAGCTTGTAAGTGAGTCTCCTTTGGTTGGTGCATGAATTGGCTGACTAAGCTTACAGCAAAGGCAACATCAGGTCTAGTATGTGATAAGTATATAAGTTTGCCGACTAACCTTTGATAATTTCCTTATCAACCTTAATATCCTCTTTTGCATTCGCCAACTTTACATTTGGATCAATTGGTGTACTTGCAGGCTTGCATGCCGCCTTGCCAGTCTCCTACAGAAGATCACTAATATATTTCTGTTGGGATATGAAAATTCCTTTCTTAGAGTGAGCCACTTCAATTCCTAGAAAATACTTCAATTTTCCCAAGGTCTTGATCTCAAATTCATTGGCCAAGTGTTGGGCTAATAGTTGTT
>Ga0315913_1010906_pt1 | contig 10365 bp, 4 predicted proteins | sample MpolsnodulesMG_FD_207736 | JGI IMG/M metagenome (GOLD analysis project Ga0315913, IMG submission 207736) | Medicago polymorpha root nodule microbial communities from Los Angeles, California, United States - small nodules | ecosystem: Host-associated > Plants > Roots > Nodule | place: USA...
TTTGGAGATAAGTTCACACTAAGCTAAAGAGACTTTGTCCAATCATGTTAGTATGGATTTGAAGTTATTTCATATTACAGTTGGAACAGTCTTTGGTTTCCTTAGAAAGAGTGGGGTTTCAACTTTGAACAAAGCTGCTTGCCAGCTATAGTTTATTTTGTGCCCTGAAAATTTATAACAAACCACCCACCATTAGAATACTCTAAAAGGAAAAGGAGTGAGGAATAAAAGGAAGGTGAAATAAAATAAATAAAAGGAAAAACTGAGTAGGAAGACAGCAGAAGAGGGGATAGAAGGTAATATTAGTTGATGGAATGAAGACATGTTTCCTGTTGTGGGGTCAAGTTCAATATGTGGTATACAAAAGTTATTTAACAGAAAAAGGTTTCCTTTCATTTTTTTGTGAGTATATTTTTCTTTTATTTACCATATCTATATCAAGTTATATGCCATTGGAGGAGACTCATGGATTGTTTTGAAATACAAGAACTCTTTTAGGATTAAAAAACATGTTTTGTGTGAGGGATACACATCAACATGTAAGGTAGATGTAGACTAAATCAAGTTAGACTTTACAATGTTTAAGCTTGATCTCATCAAAATATTTAAGGTCAAAGGTTAGTTTATTTAAGGAGCACCTCTTATAAATTTATTTTTATATTTGAATACGCCCTTTTTGAAAGTACGATATAATATATTAATTAATCTATTTAAAAGTTCATTTCGTATTAACATTTTCAAATTTTTAAATAATATTTATGTAAACTAACAAGTTTTTTTTATGGGTACAAACTAACAAGTTAGTAGACCATTAAGAAAGCATGACTTATACAACATTCTATTTAAATTTACTTTATAATAATACCTTCAAATTATATATCAAAAATTGATGCAAAATAGTATGCTTAAGTTAAAAGAAATTAATAAATTTATGCTTTAACACAATTTTTTAAACAAAAATTAGAAGTGTCAATGCATCATTAATTTAATACTAGTTACAAAATGTAATATAATAATAGTAAGGAAAAAAAAGTATATTTATATTTGTTAAAGTATGGTCGTGTAAATCTTAAAGACTTTTTTAACGTCGTATTGTTGAACTTTTTTTTATTAACTAAATCAACTTTTATAAAATCAAGGTGCTTTCTCAGTAATGTTTTTTATAGTTCGGATTTAATATGAATTCTCGCATGAGAGAATTCATTTCTCCTATGACCATTATATCAAAGAGAAGCTTTTTCCTATAATATAACTATAGAAGTAGCAAAGGTTTTGGATTAATAAGAAGAGAGAAAAACAAAGTTGTCATCAAATGGTTGTTTAAATATCATTACTCTTTTGGATATGCGTCTAAATTGCAAGTAGATCACATGCAGTTATTGAGAGATCTAGTCGTCCGATCTTTATTCAACGATTAGATTTCTCATGACCGCATGCAGTCCAAATATTCACATTCAACATCCCATTCTCTCTCCATATATATATATATTACAAACATTCTCTTTCTCTCCAAACAAATACATGTGTTATGAAAGCAAATTGTCATGGTAGAAGCATTTTATGAAAGCAAATATGTATTGTTTTCTTTTGATTTTGTCAAACTAACATTAATGAGTCATTATCTCAAACATTGTAACAAGGGAGAGCGTAGACTTCTACTTCAGAAGGCCGACATCATGTTAGAGTACCATGTCCATATATGCTACAGTTACTGTCATCCCTACTTCCTATACATATCATTATTCTAAATAGAGTAACCAGATATATAATGCTTGAAAACTATCAAGTAACAAGTTGGGTCTATTTTCAACCTCTTCATTTCACTATAGTTCGTCCGACTTGAGGTCATTTCCAAGTTTTGGACATATATATTATAATATCTTGATCGACAACTGATGTTGATATGGATGCACTACCCTATATATAATATAGGTATTGTTCCGAACCGGACCCAAAGGGTCCATTCCGCGCTGAGCCATACGACCCATATCAAAATCACAATCAACATGAGATTCAATCCACCAGGTATAGTATTCATACAATCTGTAGCATCTCGGTGGCTTCAATGCCTTTCCAATGGCTATCGAACTAGACCATTGAATTAGGACGGTGTTTGTAACGATTCCTCTTAACTCCCCAACGACTCCTACATTACATAGTATAAGTACCTTCCTTCACAATTACTCTAGACACACACATTTTCTATTCTCAACCTCTCGTTGAATTGAGGGTCGGAGTATTTGCATGTACCACCCCCACATCCAACATCAAAACGCTACTCCAATTTGGTCAACTTTCTCCGTCTATCCGGATCAAGTATAAAATTTGTGTTGTATTGTGATCAACTGTCATTAATAGCTACCATATATAGAAGCTTGCTTTGCCAGCTGAACCAGAGTATAGCACATGTTCAAATCCTAACCCTATACTTTAGGTTGCCTTGTTGTCTCATATCATAGCTCTATTAGGACATCAAAATTAATTACTAATTAGAAGCAAGCAAATAAATATAAGCAATCTCACACTCATTTAAATCTCTCTTAATTTCTTACCTATAATATTAATATCTCCATTTTCTTATCTTTCTTTTCCACGGACCTTTTACACCAATATTTATCCTACAAGAAGTGAGCTTATAAATAGCAATAGTAATAAATAACATTTTCATTCCAATTATATGATAAAAAATAACAATATTTTGTTGAAGACATGACCACGTACTATAATTTTTGTGTAGAAAAAATGTAATGAAAATATGTTGTGTTGGTGGTAGGGACAAGATAGTGACTTGTAAGAACCGAAAACGACGAAAGTAGATAACGTATTTGAGAGAGGGCCGTAATTTACGGGTTTTGGTGGAGATGCTCCCAACCAGTCACTACACCATACACACAATTTTCAGTATATATTTTGTTTGTGTCATGACAATAATGAGGTTATATGTGTCTTTTCAAAAGTCAGCGGTTTCAGACAAAACTAGGGCACATGGGTAATGGGTATGTGAATCGGATTCGGCCTTATAGAGGGCCCTTTCACCCCTCTTGCACGAGTGATGAATGAGCCCATGTTAGTGTAAGAATTTTTGTCTCCAAATATTTTAGGTTCAAACAATACACGCTACCCCTACATCTTTTTCATGCTACTGTTTCCTCTCCTTCATTCAATTCTTGGCCACTCCTTTCAAGTTTTAGTCTTTTCTTTATCTAAAAGACCATAGTATAGTACACTAGTAGTATTACAATCTAGTATTACTATAACTTTTTTTGGTTTTCTACATGTGTCTCACATACTTCAACTATGATTACCTCCAATTGGCGAAGTTAGTGGAAACCAAAAAATATTACAGGAATTCTTTCCCAAAAATAAAAATTACAGTAGTATTGGATTGTGTTACTTTTTCATAAAAAAAAAGATTAATAAAACCATTGTTTTATGAAAAACTTAATCTGCGCTTAGAGAAAGAAGTAACACTTTTCTTCTAACTTATCTCCCTTTTTCCTCATCCATTGAAAAAGTGTGATCTCGGGTCAATTTTTGCCTCGAATCACCTCTCGGCATTTCTCCTCCCACTTTTATCTAAAAAAGTGGTTTTTAAGTATATCTTATTTTTCTTTCATGTCTTTTTTTGTGATTTTTTCGTTTGAGTGCGACGTTGTTTTGGTTGTCAATTGGGTGCCACTGTTTGATTTTCTATCTTGTTGCATTGTTTGTTTAGTTCATATTGACAAGCAAGCTCTAGTTTGTTACAAATTAAATTCAAGGAATGAAATTTAACATTTCAGAACCAGAAATATGAGTATTCAAGTCACTTCATTTTGTGGGTTTTTTCGTTTCCAGTCACTTTAATTTTAATGTATTCTACCAATATGAATGTATGAATATATTGTTTTAGTGAGAGAGAAAACATTGCTTATGCGATAAATTATTTTGATTACAAAATAATTGTATATGATGAGTTAGTGTGGGTAAATAAAGTTGGAGCTAAATAACTTTACATTGACAATAAGGGATATAAGTTGGTTTGGTGGTTAAAGAGAAAAAGTTAAAAAAATGAGTGATAAAGAGGTAGAGGGTTCGATTCACACTCTCAATATAATACAAACAATATAGACCATTTTAAAATAAATTGTTTTACACCAAATGTAAATGAATTTTTCATAAATACCTGTGCATATAATTTCATGATTTGTCTTAAAATTTGTTTACACAATAATAATAATAAGATGTACAATTAATTAGTATCTTTTTGAGTAAAAAACAGTTTAAGTTTTTTTTCTTTCTAAACTTTGTTTTTTTTTACTCAACGTATTCTAAACTCAATTATGAAGGAATTAGTTACCTCCGGTTTTGTCTTATTGTATTTGGTTCAACACAATCGTTGATTATGGTGGATGACCTTAAAATAGAATTAGGAGCTAAGCTGTTTGGCTTCACCATGTTGGATCTTGTCGAACAGTTCATTATTGTCATAACTATTAGAAAGAAACATTGTCAATCACATATTTAGTGTTTCGTGTAATTATTGCCTAAACTAAGCAACCTGAGGGTTTTGAAGTATTATTTGAGTTTTATGACACAATGATATTAAGCTAAATTTGACAGGGAGGTGATTATATTATTTGAGTTTATATTAGATTTTAAGTTGGTCCTCTGTATATTTAAAAAAAAGTTGGTCATTTATATAGAAAATAGAATAACTACCATTATATTCAGAAGTCATAGCTCAATTGGCAAAATGCCGAAATTGTTAGGTCAGATGTCATGACCGGGGTTCAAACCCCGGTACCTCCACTTGTATGTGAGTTTGTAATAGTTTTGTCATTTCGTCTATCTAAAAAAAAATGAATAACTACCATTACTCACCTTTCTAGTCACCGCACCAATGAATCAGTTAGAATTAGGATGTTCACACTGCAATTTAGATTGGTTTTAAGGTAAAATTTTAAGATTTCCAACTAATTAAAACATCCTTCCACAACCGTGCCTATCATTTTGAAGCAACCTCCACCTCTACTTCGTAGCATGCGCAAATAAACCGCTCTCACATCATCCACATCAAGACCACCATTTTTCACATTCCAATTTACCCAACTAATCTTCTTTCCCCTCTCACACTTCCATTGCAGTTGGTAACATAACACCACCATTTATATAGTTTTCGAATATCAACGGATCATGAGGTTTGTTATTGCCTGCAAGTGGTCCAATGGATCTTAACGGAGGCTCTAGTACCATTTTTGAAATTATGGTCGAGTCTAACACAACCCTACAAAATCGACTTATGAGGTGAAGATTACTCCCACTTATATAAACACTGTCAAACTATCTCTTATTCGATGTGAAACCCATTAACAATAAGAACTAATAATAATTTTATTTTAAAAATGATTTGGACAACAGAACTAACACATTAGAAAACCAGCAACATTATAAGAGCAGTAAAGAGAGAAGGCACAACCGATGGATGAATGATTTGTCCCTTTCATCTAAAAAGACATTATACTGACCCCGTCTAAAAAAAATCTATATCAGATGATCTCATTCCCAAACGTTGTAGGCACTAAATTCCAAAAGGGGTTCAAAGTTCAAACCAAGTAGACAATTCCATGTGCAGCCTCTAAGTACTACATTTTCTCCGCCCAAATCATGGTATGTATGTTCATTTAATTTAATTTCCAAGGACGTTTATTAGATCGTGATAGGTTAATTATTGTGGATGTTGTTGAACTATGTGAGTTTTTTTTTTTTTTAATTATTAGGTCCTTAAATACATTTCAAATGAGAAAGGGTGGAGAGTAACTATTAATTAACTGAGGGAGAGAAGGAGAAAGTTGCCAAGTAAACATCGGAACGTCAATGCTTGATGAGAATATTGGTGACCATGCATGCATACACGGTAGTGCCAACAAAGACGTGCTGTAATATATTTGCAGGAAAAGAAGCTTTTGTAATTTTCCTAAGGAAACTTAATTAAATAAGGATTTTGTTTTTTTAGTGGCAATTCGAGATGCAAATGGATTAGAGGTGGGAAAAGGTCAGATCGTCTGTCAAAGCCTATGACACGACCTACTTAAAGTTTGACTCGGCCTAAGCCCTAGTTTGGTATAGTAATAGGTTACTTCGAGTTTAAAGCTTACTTATTCGTTTGGTAGGGTTCCTTGAATTTTGGTCCCATACTTATTAATAATTTTAAATTTGTTTTGCAATTACTAATTATTTGACTTTTACTCTTTGAGCTCTTTAAGTGATGACATGTATGAAGCACGGATACGGACACAAACACCGGACACGATACGGACACCGAGACGCCGACACAACTAATCTTTTTTAGAAAATCACATAATTCAGTGCAATTATATGTGCTGGTGTCGGACGCGACACGTGTCTGACACGGGGACACGCCTTATCCGAGGAGTGTAATGGTTTTTGTTGATGCGGCGATAGTGAATATGATTGAAGGTTGCTGACTCATCTTCTCCCCGAGCCTCATCCTCCTTTCCATCAATCCATTTCTCTTTCAAAATTGTATCGCAAAGCTTGTTAAGTTTTTCTGTTTTTTGGACCACTCTTAGCTGGAAAATTAAATAAAATGTTCTCTTAGCCTCTTACATATTGCCCATAGCTTCTCTTCTCACAATAAGTATTTACTGCTCTATATACTCGGAAGTCAGCACTTAGATTAATGAAATACTAAAAATGGAAAAAGTATTCAGTACTAATTTTATGATTGATCCACTAAAGCAATTTTTATTAGCATGCTCATCTTGCATATTAGTAGTAGTTGAGAACATGTACATACTAGCCCTGAACCAAGTGAGTTTTCCCGTTTCTTAAACAACATTTATAGAATTTTTTGAGAATAGAATAACACAACATAACTCAATCTCGTGGAGGAGTTGGCAAGAGAGGACTGAACTTATATAACATGGGTGCAATTGAGGTGGATTGGCGAGATTTCATTCCATACCTGAAATGGATTCCAAATAAAATATGTCATGAAGGCATTGATTAATGAACAAAAGAGGCGATTGTCATTAGGGAAGGTAGGCTCTTCTTATTTGCAACTTCATAAATATCCATAACCCATGTTAGAGTTATCCATAACCCATGATATCAGAGCTTATTGAATTCAAGGGCCACCTACCTATTGTTCGGAAGTATGGCCTTTGGAGCAGGGAAGAGGGTTTGTGCAGGATCTCTTCAGGCCCCTTAATTTGATAGCTTGCACGGCTATTGGCGGGGAAGATGAGAATGTGGGTACAATCTATATGATTTAGAATATACTAGAATATCTGAAAGTCTTAACATTTGTTACAACCGTTTTACTTTTTTCTAGGGAGTTACAAGGTAGTAGGTACTTATAGAACAACAATGAAATAAGTGATTTCATGTGAACATTATATATCTAAAAGTATTGGTGCAGCATGCTGAAATTTTATCTGTTATTAAGCTAATTCACATCACCTCATTTACTTTCTCTGATTCATTGGATGCAATATTTAGTATAATAATACCGAAGCATACAAAGTTCAAAACATTTGAAAGTAAAGAAGTGATAATCCGAGCACAACGATTTATACATTAATTTTTGCGATATTTGGATGGCACTATGTTTTCCTAGCTGAAGATTAGACACACCAAATATTATGTTATGTTATGACTTATTAATCTAATCTAATTATATGTTTGTTTGTTTATCTGTTTGTTGGCTAAGTCGATTGATCAACTTTCTTTGTTTGATAATTTTAAGCAACACGTTTAATTTTTTAAACCAGCCAGTTTGTTTACAACTAATTGTAGACTTCAACAGTGCATTCCTTTAATTCCCAACAAAACAATTGTTAAATTATGTCTTTCCGCAACATCTCAACGATTTCCTATGATTATTAAACATGTTTACTATTTGTATTAATATTTGGTTTTGCAGTTTGATTCGGTTTTGAAAAGGTGATCCGAAATCTGATCCGATGTTTCTATAAAACAACATCCAAGAGAATCCAAAAATATTACCTTGAATAGCAAATATAGATTTTTTGGATATGATAATGCATAAGTACTTCACCTGCAAATTGTTTGGAGGATCTTACTTGAGCAGACCATAGTACATAAATACTTGTGTTAGTGTTGAGAAGAACTTGTCAACTTATTATTTCCATAAGCTCCCCGCAAAAATTAATACAAATCACAAACAACGTTCCCAAATTTTAACAAAATATGTGAAAGGTTTTGGCCTCTATTGAATAAGTATTTTCATAAGCTCCCCGCAAAAATTAATACAAATCACAAACAACGTTCCCAAATTTTAACAAAACATGTGAAAGGTTTCGGCCTCTATTGAATAAGTATTTATTTAACTGAACATTTTAACAAAACATTACCTTAGATCCTGTTTTGATTGGCTTAGCATATTTTGGTTTCAATTTTGAAAAGTCAAAAGTGATTTTAGAGGTTGTAAAATTGATTTTATCATGTTTAGATAATTTAAAGAAGAATTGATTTTGCTTGTAAAATTGAGTCTACTTGAAGCTATAATTTGTAGTTTTTGACTTCTACTCTACGATTGATTTTAGCCTTAAAATTATCCACACAAAAATCACCTTACATTCAACTCACTTTTATCCGGAATCAATTTTACATAATCAATTCATTTAAAATCAATTTTTGTCACCACATAACCAAACATACACTTATTTGAACTTATCTATGATGATAAGTACATACACTTATTTGAACTTATCTATGATGATAAGTACCTGTGAAACTGTTTAGAAGAGCTTATGGAAATAGCTAAGGACATATCCATAAGTTGTTTTCGGCTTATTTCCATAAAAACAACTTACACCTTAATTATATGAAAATAGTTCGACTTTACTTTATTTTTTATTATTGAATCAAACCAGTCGACTTTACTTTAAACCTTAACTCAAACCAGTCGAGTTACCCAACCCGCTATCAAATAAAAACTTAAACTTAATTAGACATTTTACCAAAACACTCCCTTAATCCTAAAATAATAAACTCTCGAACTCACAGTTAGATAAATATCACACTAGATTTACATACTTCACTTAAATTTTCTTTATGAAAAAAGAAAAAAAAAAATCAAAATGTACTCACTTAGTGAACATGAATGGAATCAAACGACAAAGATGCAACGAGTGCGGTGCAAACATTGAATAAAATTTTGAATATAAAATAAAAAGTTATATAATAAAAATACTGCATTAATGTTTATACTTTGAAAAGTGTCATGAGTTTCCAATCAATATTTTATCATATCAATTTTCTCATATATAGTTATAAAATTTGTTTCCGCATATATAAGCACATAAAATTCACAACTGGCGCGATCCAACTATTTAAAAGATTTTTGTATGTATAAACATTACATTAATACTAATGATTTTTATTTAATATCTTTAAAAATTCAACAATATTTAAAATTTAATTATTTATAATATTATTTCCGTAATGTTACGTGACATGTACGAAAACACGGGTCTTTTACTAGTTCAATATAACTACCGAGGGGTCTTCTCGGGTGTTTCTTAGCTCTCCTTAATGTGTGAACAGCAAAATTCATTATATAGCACAACGAAGGCCCAACAAAAGCCCAAACAAAATGTAAAAACCCTAGCAGCTTAGCTTATCTCTTATTTATTAAAGTTAACCCGGAGGCAAATGTTTGCCCTAATTTTAACCTATCCCTAATGGTTAATTTTACTCTAATACCCCTGTTTAATTATTAACCCTATTTTTTCCTTCTCAACAAAATCACACCTAATCTCCTATTTTTTTTTGAAATGTTCTCAACACATCACACCTAATCTCCTATTTTTGTTAACAAAACAAATCTACCCTATTTTCGTTATTTTCCTTTTCACCACTTTGTTTCTTCTGTTTATTTCTTCTGTTTATTTCAACACTTTGTTTCATGTTTTCCTCCATCTAACTCCTAAATCGAAAGCAACATCCCACAGGTTAGTTCACCGCTTTATTTCTTCTGTTTATTTCGACACTTTATTTCATGCTTCTTCACTTTATTTTAACACTTTCGGCCATTTATAAATGTTTCTGCTATTTAGTTAGTTCACCGCTTTATTATAAATGTTTTTGTTATGTAGTTAGTTCACCGCTTTATTCTCCCTTCATTGATTAATTATTATCTCTGTTTATTTCAACACTTTATTTCATGCTTTCCTCCATCTAACTAATTCATCTCATACTTCAAATCTCTATTGCTCAACTAACTCTAATTCTATTTTAGAAAACATGGTCGGCAGAAATATTGAAACTCTTCTGTCGTATCACTGTCTAACTGGTAAACATTTGAACACATATTCATTTAATATAATTATTTTTTTC
>Ga0315913_1010909_pt1 | contig 10361 bp, 5 predicted proteins | sample MpolsnodulesMG_FD_207736 | JGI IMG/M metagenome (GOLD analysis project Ga0315913, IMG submission 207736) | Medicago polymorpha root nodule microbial communities from Los Angeles, California, United States - small nodules | ecosystem: Host-associated > Plants > Roots > Nodule | place: USA...
CTTCAATGAGTTTGATAGCCAATTTAGTTGTATACATGCATACACAATACAACATGGATACAACATTATCTGTTGAGGTTTTCAACATTTGGGCTGGTTTAGTAAATTTTATTCCATTAGTAGCTGCGTATCTTGCAGATGCTTATGTTGGAAAGTTTCATATGCTTATATTTGGCAGCATAGCTTCACTTCTGGTAAATACAAACAAATTATCAGAATACTTTAATTTATTTTTTCATTTTTGCCATTTCATGATGTTTTGTTAAAAATGAATTTTTCTGAAAATCCAATCAATGAACATTCAAAATTTCAATATATTCTATTCGCCTATATATAAATTTTGGGTCATGCTAACAAGGCCATAAAGGTATTGTTTAAGAAATTCATTATAAGAAATTGTATCTAGAAAATAGAAGTCAAACACATGTAAAGCAAAAGTAACAATTACACAACTTTCTATGCAAAATTTATCAATTTTAGTTGTTTAAACAATGGTCTAAGGGCACATATTAGCATTTCCCATAAATTAAAAAAAAGCGCATTATGGTGATCGCATTTTAAGTCAAATATAAGGATTTTAGAGGTTTATTGAAAGATATCACAACAACAAATTATGATTGCATTTGTTTGTATTTGCCGCAATATACAGGTTTTAAAAATAAAAAAATTGAGACCACAACAACATTTTCGAACCATGGTCAAGAGTAATTAATAAATAATAGTAGCTTTTATTTGCTTTAACCATGATTCTAAAATGCTTTTGCGGTCACAATTTTGTATATAACCTTGATAGTGTGGTAAAATACAAACAAATGTGATCACAATTTGCCGTTGTGATGTCCTTGAAAGAAACCTCTAAAATTCTTATATAACGGTTGCAATTGCGCTTTCAGACCGCGATTAAGAACTATGCTCTCTACTTTAAATGTTCCTACTTATTATGTGACAGGGTATGGGATTCATGTCTCTAAGTGCTGGTGAATCATCATTAAGACCTCCAAGTTGCCCTACTCTTTCGGATTGCATAAAACCAACAGGTGTGCAACTCAGTATCCTATATTTGGGACTTGGATTTTTTGCAATAGGTTCAGGAAGCCTAAGACCATGCAATATTGCCTTTGGAGCCGATCAATTTGATACAAAAACCGCAAAAGGAAAAGCTCAATTAGAGAGCTTTTGCAATTGGTGGTATTTTTTATTCACAGTAGCACTTTTGATCGCTCTGACCGGCGTTGTCTACATTCAAACCAATGTAAGCTGGTTTATTGGTTTCATCATTCCAACCGGGTGTTTCGCCGTCTCATTAACCATGTTCTTGTTGGGACAATGCACTTATATTAAGTTGAAGCCGAAAGGAAGCGTGTTATGCGACTTGGTGAAAGTAATTGTTGCTTCAATTAGAAAACATCACATTGATTTGAAGAAAGATTCTGAATTCTCATTTTATGATCCACAATTAGCTTCTAATGAGTCAGAAGATTCAAGAAATGTGAAACTCTCTCATACAAATAGGTTCAGATATTTCGATAAAGCCGCGGTGATAACAAACCAAAATGAAATTGACAGCAATGGAAATTCAATTGATAATTGGAGATTATGCAGTTTACAACAAGTGGAAGAATTGAAAGCAATATTATCCACTTTACCAATTTGGTTAGCAGGAATTGGATGTTTTATTTCAATGGGACAAGCAAATTCCTATGGAATTTTACAAGGATTACAATTAGACAGATCAATTGGGAAAAAATTCATTATTCCACCAGCTTGGATGGGATTAGTACCAATGATTTTTCTTTCATCATGGATTGTACTTTATGAAAAAATCTATATCCCTTGCACTAAAACTGCAACCTCTAAAGGTAAAAGATTGTCAATTGAACAAAGAATAACAATAGGAATTATTTTTTCCATTGTTGGCATGGTTGTGTCAGGACTAGTAGAAGTGCGCCGCCGCGACAACGCATTGAAACACGGAACATTTCAATCACCTACAAGAATTTGGTGGCTTATTCCACAATTTGGTTTATCCGGTTTGGTTGAAGCATTTGCCGCAATTCCTATGATGGAGTTGTTGACTTCATATTGGCCTGACGGTATGAAGACATTAGGCGGTGCCGTGTTTTTTCTAAGCTTAAGCATTGCAAGTTGGTTGAGCAATGTTCTTATAAAGATTATTGTGGCTTTAACAAAAGGGAATGGTGGACCACATTGGTTAGGAGGTAATGATTTGAATAAGAATAGGCTTGAGCATTATTACTACACGATTGCTGCACTCGGAGTCTTGAATCTGTTGTATTTCGTGTTCTTTGCTCGTCGGTTTTTGAGTAGTGAGGTGCTACAAAGACAGATTCAGAGTGAAGCAAGGGATTTAGAAAATGCGAATCATCAATAGTAGCTGAATTCCATAGTCTAGAGACATCTCCTAGAAGTAAAAGTATGTATGAAGAATAGTATCATATGTATGGATATTATTTCCTCCTCCTGGAACTCATCTCATTCAGTGAAATAGAATAAATCTTTAAAGATGAACAAATGTTACTTTAAGCCCAGAGAGTAATTTTTATGGTAGAAGAAGAGTTACACATTTAACCAATTTCAAAAGTGTTGAATTGTAATTGCAAAAATGCTAACCATTTTCTTTTAAAATCATGCTATAGAATATATTTTTGGACTATTGATCAGAGTTTGAACCCTAACTAATAAGAAGGTAGGAGAAGCTCAATTACGCTAAATTAATGATAACTAGATGCAAATCCACGCACCGTGCAGTAGAATTTTCTTGGTGGTGCATATTCTTTTTTTGGTGGTGATGTGTGGTAGAATTTAATATAATGATACCATATGTCAAATATTGCGGATTCCAGTGAAACACTTGACGGGACTCCACTCTTCCATAATCGACTCAACGCATAATACAAGATTTCCCAGTAAACCCGCTTAGGGGGAGTTTCCCATTGTAGTGATCAGACCTAATTCCCACCTGAGAACTGTCCCATATTGTTGCAATTTCATTCTCCCTTTGTCTTGGAAACAAATATAAGGCTCATTCAAACTCCTATCCCTAACCCACTTGTTTCATCCTACTTGTTTCATTTCTTTCCCTATTTAGAACTTTTCTAGTTAAGTTTGTACTATATCTTAAACACAACTGATCAGACCAAAACGATTCTTAATCTTGCAAGCATCTCGATTTATATCTACTTAGCAATTCAATGTTAAAACTCTAAATCCTTCACTCCTAATAATCCACCCTCCTTTCTTTGGGAGACAAACTTTGTTTTAATCATTGCAAAATTTATTTATGTGAAAATTTGGTCTTTTTTTTTTTAATATTCATTTTAGTTCTTATTTTTAGGAGGAATTATATCAAATATACATTTTAGTCCTTAAAGCATTTTCAATGGGAGATGTTGTTTAATAACATGTATAACTTATTTGCTAGTCCCATTGGAGAAGAAATAAGAGAGTTTGCTATTGAGATGCAATGATTCTACGATCTCTCTATCATAAATGTGGGTTTCATTGCATACTTTATTAAAAAGTTTGAAAATTGTGTTTTTTTTGGTAGAAGGAGAAAAATAAAAGAAAAAGATAAAGAAAAGAAACTAGGCTACAACCTTAAGAACTGCACTCTAGAAGCATCATCAAGAAGTAAATATTCCAAGTCCGGGATAGGGTTCTCCAAGCTGCACCAAGAAGAATCATGAATGGCACCATGCTTAGCAAGAAAATCCGCACACTCGTTAGCCTCTCGAAAGGTGTGAGTCAACTGCACATTCCAAGGGAGATTAAGGACATCCTTCACATTTCTTATGATAGTGACATAAACATGCCAAGCATTAGGGGAGCTTGAATTAAGTTTATAGAATGGAAGGAATCATAATAGCAAATCACATTTTGGTGCCCTCTCTCCTAAGTCACCTTCAAACCATGCATGATTGCAAACAACTGCACATGCAAGTTATTCAAAATACCAAAAAAACCTGAGAATCCACAAAGCCAAGTCATGTCCGAAGTACGAAGAATACCACCAAAGCAAGAACATCCAGGGTTGCCGAAACTGCTGCCATCAACATTAAGAACTGTAGCTTGCACACAGGAGGGGGTGCTAAGAAGTCTGACATTGTTGCGGGCGAGAGACAAGACCTCCATCCAATGACGCTGAAAGAAAACTAAGATAGCTCCCAACATTGTCTCACAGTTGATGATAACTAACCTGTTCATTCCCAAGACACATTGCATTCTGTGCTTTCCAAATACAGCAGATGCCTGCCACAGAAATCAAAGGATCTGAGAGGGGGAGACCTTTTTTGAGCTAAGAGTGAGTGTTTAACTTCTGGAAGAACGTAATACCATTGTACCCCAAGGATCTCCAAATACAAGCAGAAAGAGGGCAATCCTTGAGGCAGTGTAAAACATCTTCCACATGATCATTACATCTATAACACATAGGAGACAAAACCATATTGGGACGGTGCAAAAACGCTTTAGTGGGGTAGCGAATCATGACTAGCGGTAAAAAAGAGCAACTTTGATCTTCTCTGGAGCTTTCATTTTCCAAATCTAATTCCAAGAAACGTCCTCATCACGGTGGTCTTCAAAATGAGTAGTTAGGAGCCAGGAGTATCCATATATAGCTGTATAAATGCCATCCATATGGTCGACCCAAGTGATGCAATCTGGAACATCATTACGCAAGCCCGAGGGGCGAGATTTCACATGGTTTTGAATATTGTTGAGAAGGATAGTATACAATGGGTTAAAGTTCCAATTACCATCCATTATCAAGTCATGAATACACAAAAATATGTCATGAATATCAACCGACGAAAATATACTTGCAAAGGTCCCCAAGGTGGTCCAAGAGGAATACCAAAAGGATGTTGTGCTGTTACTTAGCCGAAACACAAAACCATCTCGCAAAACCGACATCACCTTCAAAATTGAGTTCCAAGTGGTGGAATCATTCTTCTTTGGAACATCTAGAACACTAGAATTGCCGAGATACTTGTTGGACAAGAGTTTCACCCAAATTTTTTTAGCATTAGTATGAATAGCCCACACCAATTTTCCAAGTAAAACAATATTATCATTGTGAGCCACACGAACACCATGCCCCCCAAGAGATTTGGGTCGAGTGATTTTATCCCAACCCACCAAGTGAGCTCCTTTACCATCAGTACTCTTCCAGATAAACTTCCTAGTTATTTTATCCAGTTGATTACAAATGCTTTAAGGGATCCAATAGGTTTGCATATAATAGGTAGGAATAACATTGAGGAAAGATTTGGCCAGAGTCAATCTGACAGCTTGACTTAATAATTTATTTTTCAACGAAGCTAAACGAGATTGGACTTTGTTAATCAGAAACCCATAGTCAACCCTTTTCATTCTACCATGAAAAATGGAGAAACCTATTATGGTTTGCTAACAAATTAATTATTGTTAGAAATGTATTAATATAAAGTTAGAATTTAATTAGTATACTCGCGATTGTATAATTATTTTGCACATGCATCTAATAATGTGTTATCATGCTTATTAATGAATATGAAATCACACAAATTGTCTTATTCATTTTTTATTTTTTTTTGTTCAGGTAGCCTAGTGGTTAGAGCTCACACAATTTAATTGTGGAGAAGTGGGGTGTCCGGGGTTCGAACCCCGGCCCCTGCATATAATATGCAATATCCCTACCAATTGAGTTAAGCTCACAGGGATAATTGTCTTATTCATTAATTGATGTGACAACACATCATTGGATGTATGTGTAAAATAATTATATAGTGATATAGTTAAACTCTATAAAATTATTAGCGAAACCCAATTAATAATCTTTCTTTTTAAGAGTTGATTGGTTGGGGTGAATAAATACTTATTAGATATTAACATTAAAATTGAAATATTGAATAAGTGAAGTGAATGTGTGAGAACTATAAGAGTTGATGCTCTTGTAGTTCTCTTATTAATTACAAGTATAAACCATTAATTGTTTTCCCCTTTTCCCTTTCTTGTTGATAGAAAGTTTTTTTTTTTTTAATTTTTTTATGGAAAGTTAATGTGTTTTAGTCAGGGTATGGACCAAGTAGCATTAACGTACTTGCACCTAGATAGAAGGATCATTGTAAAAGTTGTTGCTTAATAACTAATGGTCTAACTGATTTTTTGGGTTATAACTAATTTGTTAAGCGCGCTTAAAAAAACTAATTTGTTAAGCGCTTATGTATAAAAACAATTTGACCTCTTTTAAATTGAGCTTGTGAAAAATAGCTTATGTAAATAAAAAAACTTTTATATTAATTTATAAGTTTTAACTGACAAAAATTGTATCTTCATAAGTTTTTTTTTCTTCGTAAGCTACCTTAACAAGCTTATGAATAATAAATAAAAGCTTACTTATTTGCATAAGCTATTTCACATAAGCTCAATCTAAATAGGCCCTTTATAGAAAAATATAATATAAAGTCAAATTATTTTGTATAATTTGTAAGTTGTTTTTTATAAGTTATTTGGAGAACGTATGAAAATAAGCTAAAAACGACTTATAAACATATTTAAGTTGCTTTTATTTTTTCTTTCAAACTATTTCACAAAAGTTATGCAATAGATCAACTTAAATAAATGAGTCCAAATAGTTCCTTAATTTTTCACTTTCTTTTTGATGGAAAATGAACTACTTAATTTTACCCTTGTGAAAAAATGGCAAAGGAGCTCAAGCAAATAGTTACAAATGAATGGTTAGTTTGTCACATATGTAACAAAATTATAACCACACAATATTTTCAGCAAAAGCAACATGCAGGAAAACCTCCAAAGTTTTCTTTTCTTGACAACAAAAACCTCCAAAGTTATCCATATCTCAAATTCAATTTTAATGGACTTTCGTACAAACAAAAGTAAATAAAAATATTAATAAAAAAGTATTTATTATATTAATAAAAATATTTAATGAAAAAGTATAGTTTAAGGGATGAAAACAAAACATGTGAAAAGTAAATCATAAATTGACAATTCTATTTCACTTTTCTACATTGGTTTCATGAAAACACATTTATCAACTATCATCGTTCCTTGACAACAAGCTGTTACAAATTTTGCCTATTATTAAAGAGTAAAAAAAAGGAATAATGCAAATCAAAGTAACTAAAATCATGGGCAATGTGAGAAATAATAGGAAATGAGCATGCAAATGTGGAGAGCTTAGTCAAAACAAATTTAGCTCAAACAATGCACATGTTGGTTAAACAATAAAAGATATTTGCCAAAACAAAAAATCATCAATTGTAAGAAAAGAGAAAAAACAACGTTAGGAAATGCTCCTTCTAGATATTTCAATAAAAGCTTTAACAAATATTTAATGAAAATGTATAGTTTAAGGAGGAAGAAACAAAGCATGTGAAAAGTAAATCATGCTTGATCTGTCTGTTTTCTCTATCACTGCTATTTTGACTTTTCAGCATTATTGATCTATAGACCAACTTGACATGTTTCCCGAACATCCACGCAGGTGTGTTCCTTGGAGTATCTTCAAACACGCGATACCAAGTCATCAATGGATTGGAACGTTTGGTAGAAGCATCGCCAATGGCAAAGCAGGTTTCACCAGTTGCTCTGGCTTTTACAGTTGGTGTGCGTTTTGCCAACAATGTTTATGGTGGCATGCAGTTTGTTGACTGGGCTAGGTGGAGTGGAGTACAATAGTTTCTTTTCTTTAATTATCTTGTTTTGTAATGTGTTGTAGTCTTGTAGATGTAATTTTCTAGCCATAAATTTTCTTGAGGTTGAAGCATAAATTTCTACCTCAGGTTCATGGACCTATAATGACCAAAGATTAAGGGCACATGGATTGGTTTAGAAAGGTTTTAGGCAATAATTTAGAGGATGAGCATTTGTTCCCTCTATTTTCATAATTAACCTTAATGATGAAGTCAACTTTTTTTTTCCTTTTTTTCAACTCTTTGGTTCTTTGGCGAAGGGAACCATGACAATCTGAAGTTCGGACAAGAATTATCTAAAGTCAGACCAATGATTATTTCAGTCAGAATTTAAACTCGAGGCTTAACCTACTACCTTAGTATTAAGAATCATTTGCAGTACACACATGTAGCTCTCTCGTGTGGACAGCAAGATAAAGTACGCCAAAATTCAGTGGCGTTTAGATAGCTATAACCTATGTCTAAACCTTCGTAAATGGTTTTAACTTAATTCTGGTTATTGTTTGCTACTTGGTTAAAGCTTTAACCTAGCAGCTACCCTGTTAGCTTTAGGTGATTGGGTTGACTATAGAGATAGTTGAGGTAAAATATATGGTAAATATATTTCATGCAAGAGTTTGTATAGTAGAAAACGGATTTGTCTAACGTGCACAAGTAAAATGATATTGTACCCTACACATGTGTATTTGTCAGCATTGGATCAATAAATATCATCATATATCATTTGATTTAATGGTGAGTGAATAATAAAAATAATTTTTTTCGGTTAATGAATAATAAAACTTCAGTTCACTTGAATTTTACTATTGACTTCAAAATAATAAACAAAAAGGATTTTTATTTAATTTACTCAACAAGCCAACCCACAAGAACCACAATTTTAACTTTGGATATGTGGTGACAAAAATTGATTTTAAGTGAATTGATTCTAGATAAAAACGAATTGAATGTAAAATGATTTATGTTTGGATGAATTTATGTAAAATTTATTTTAAATATAAATTTAAGTCTAAAATCAATTGTAGACGTCAAAAGCTACAAATTCTAACTTCAAGAAGAATAAAATCTACGAGCAAAATCAATTCTTCTTTAAATCACCTAAACATGATCAAAACCAATTCTTCAACCAACATAATCACTTTTGACCCTCCAAACTTGAAACCACACATATGCTAAAAGTGAGTTGAAAGTCAAAATCATGTTTAGTGAGCAAACAATAAATTTGAGTGTCAAAATCAATTTTAAAATCAAAAGCTCCAACTTCTAACTTTGAGTAGAGTCAATTATGGAGACAAAATCAATTGTACCTGGAAAACAACCAAACCTGTTAAAATCCTTTGTACACCTCTAGAATCAATTTTGAATTACGGAGAAGTGAAATTAAGCAAGATGAACCAACTTGAACGGTAGGTTCAAAATTTTAACGGGGTAATAATTATTTTGGTCTCCTGATGTCTAATGAGTAGTCACAATTGTCTTTCAATGTATTGAAATTTCAAAATAGCCATTGATTGTGGTGGATGAAAGCCAAAATGGCTGTTTTTATGTTTGGTGATCATTTGTGGTGGTCGAGCCCATTGTCGTGTTTAGGCATTGGCTAACCACTTGTTATAATTCTTGTGAACTGCTTGTATCTTTTCTAGTAGTCTTTTCGGTACACCTTGTGCTGAGAGGACTGCTATAACAGTGTTAATATAATCCAATTTTGATTGTTCAAAAAAAAAAAAAAAACCATTGATCGAGCATTTCATTAATCAAAATAGTTTTTGATGTTAACATAGTCTCTCAAAGGTGCCAATAATTCTTTTCATGCATGGCATGATATGACATTAAGTAAGTAACTATAGGAGCTGATACAACAATAAATAAATATATCGAGAAACTAATCTGACAGTATTAACACAATATTTTAACGAAAAAGACTATTTTAAGTAACATAATATATAATCAGACACTTTTGAAATTTCGATATATTAACAAATTATAACAACTACTGTCCCCGTGAGCTTAACTCAGTTGGTAAAGACAATGCATAATATATGCAAGGTCTGGGTTCGAATTCATGACACCACCAAAAAAACTATAACAACTGCTCGGTACATATTTAGTAACCCCTAAATAATGGGTTAACCGGATTGACCCATCTCAATTATGCCGGCCTATTCTTTAGGAGTAACCTATTAGCTTTTGCCAACAAAATATCTTGAAGTGGCGTGTAGAAGAGTAAGGATGACCAACATCCATATTGTTGTTCATCTGCCTTCAAAGAAAACTTTGCAACTATATAGTGCAAAATAATTAAAGGAGTAATTTTAAAAAGAGAAATGATATTTCAACAATCATTTTATAATAATTTATATTATAATTTTCTCTCTAATACCTAAATTGTGTTTTATTTTTTTCTTTCTATTACTTTGGTTTCTATGACAATAGCTATATTTCTTTGTAAATTTCAGTTGTTCAAAAAATTGTACCAAAAAGTAGGTTTTCAAATAACATTTCTCTTTTGAAAATTACGAAAAACGAGTTCCTTTCATAGTATGAAGTTATATTATTTGGGATGATGTTTTGAGAAATGTTATTTTCAAGAATAACATTTTCACTCGTGTATGTTTGATAAAAATTTAGTTGTTTTAAGAATGTTTA
>Ga0315913_1010913_pt1 | contig 10357 bp, 12 predicted proteins | sample MpolsnodulesMG_FD_207736 | JGI IMG/M metagenome (GOLD analysis project Ga0315913, IMG submission 207736) | Medicago polymorpha root nodule microbial communities from Los Angeles, California, United States - small nodules | ecosystem: Host-associated > Plants > Roots > Nodule | place: USA...
TGTGTGTGTGTCTAAACACTATTGATTTGGTCTTGTGACCATGGAAGAATACCTCATGCTAAGGATAAACTCTTTTTGACACACTCTCAACTATTGGACCACATCATCTAATTTTTTCTACCCTTCACTTGTTTACCGGTTGTACATGTTCCCATCATTTTTTTTTATATTTTTGTTTTACTTTAATGTGTTTCAAATCATCATCGTCCCCTTCATAGCACAATCTTTCATACTGCCCTTTTCCTTGGGCCTTCATTCTAATCTTTCAAAGAACCCTTTAAGGCTTTTGGCTTTTGCTGAGAGTAACCATTGTTATGCTTTTGTCAAACACGCATAACTGGTAACTGGTAAATCATTTTAAAATATTGGTGACGTAGATCAATGAGTAAGAATGTGACAGAGAGTTTGTCCTTAGCATTTCTTTCTTGAAATCTATATTTCTATCACATCATGTTTTATTTTGATACAAGAGTGTCTTGGCACTTACACCTTCGTCCTCTCTATTTGGTGAAAGAGCATACAGTGAAGACGTGAAGTTCACATCACCAACTCTTGTGATTCATCCAAATGTTCATATATAAACAACTATGTTATAGAGTATATTATTGCTTTGCTTTTGATTTAAAACATTTTTTTCAAAAATAATCTTTAAGATGAATGAATAATTAATGATTTTGCAGTACAAATTGTAAGGAAAGTCTTTTTTTTCTAGTTTGCACGTGGCCTCAAAAATTTCGAAGAACTTCTGAAATGAAGAATGAAAGGGTTAGTGTGAGGGTTCTACATTTTCGTAAGGAGAGTTGAAAAGGGTTAAACTGCTTCAAAAGAAAACGAGTTTTATTCATTTCAACCGTGTTTAACACGCTAACTTTTAAACTTGTTCAAAAAACAAAACACACTAACTTTTATATCTAGTCAAAAAAGAAACTAACTTTTAAATTTTAGGGTTAAGTATATTTTTTGTCTCTATAAATGTACAAATTTTTTATTTTAGTCCCTCTAAAAAATTTATTCGATTTTTAGTTTACCAAAATTTTCCATCTCCACTTTTGGTCCCTTCTTTTAAATAAAATCATACGTATAATTCATATTTTAGAGGGACTAAAACAAAAAAATCGGTATATTTATAAAGATGAAAAAAATATATTTAACCCAAAATTTTAAAATTGTTTTAAAAGTACCGTATGTACAGTTAATTTATAAAAATAAAAAAAAAATGTATGTATACATTTAATACCGCCTCAAAAAATTAATATTGTTTTAATTACTACCTCCCAAAATCAAACCTAGTCCATATGTGGTGTGACGCCTTTCACGGCCATACCACCGTAGCTTGGTTGGCGGTGGCACGTTCGTATCCGTCATGTTATCGTCACTGTCGATTCTTGACCGATTTTATGTTGTTTTCTTAACAGCCCCACCTCCATATTCAGCGGCGGTTGTTTGTCTATAAGCTTGCCCAACCTCTTCGATTTTGGGTTTGATATGACTTCCTCTAAATCGTGTCGGATTAATGATGATCCGTTAACGATATGTTATGTATGTTTAGATTTACCGGTTCGAATCCTTTGGTGGATGATGGTTGCTTGCCTCTAATTTCTAGTTCTGACCATATTTGTTTATATCCACAGTTTTCAAGGTGTTTAGATTGCCACCATCTCACCCACCACGGGTTCTATTGACGTTTGGACTCGTTCTTGCCTCAAAGTTCTTTGTTCGTCTGTATTTTGATGTCTTAGACCTTGGTTTGCTGGGTTGTTCAGCTCGAAAGGGTTGTTATGCTTGCTGTGATTTTCTCCCAGGGGTGTTTGGTCCTTGGATCAGATCCGTGTTGGCAGACGGTTCATAAACCATATCTCATACGACAGATTGTCTCCGGTTTTCTTTCTTCAAAGGTTTCTTTGAAGGTGATAATGGTATTGTTGTTGAGCCAAAAATGGATGTTACTTTGCTGAAGATCGTAGTAAATGGTTGGTGTGTGTGGTTTCAGTAATTACCGTGTTGGTGGTCGAATCCATTCCCTACTATCAATTGTCTGTGGTTTCGCAGATTGAAATGGGACTGTGTGGAATCGAAAGAGTCGTTAATGCTTGTTGTTGTTGTTGTAGGGAGTTGATCGTACGTGATCCGATTTTGTGTTGATGGTCATTTCATTCGCCAAATTGTAGACCTGTTTGGTTCTCATAAATGTAATGATGATCGTTTGTTAGAATTGATTAAGGTTGGATCCATTGTGTGTTGTTCTTAATGTATTATCCGTTAGGGTTGATTCATATGGATTGACTGAGTCAGGTTTTATGTCCTCCCAATTTTTATATATTTTTTTTTTTTTAATAATATATATGAGCAATTGACAAAAGATTAGAGTAGGGCTCCAACTTAGTTGACCACTATTCTTTTTAGTGTCATTATACTCTTGCATTATAAAAAATTAAAAAACCTAGTACCTATAAATATCATATCATCTTTGAAAAAATTCAAAACTCTTTAATAAGCTCTATGAAAATAGATAGATATATAGACTTTGACTTTTGATTTCTGCTCTTCTCCCATCACAAAACACTTGCGCCCAACTGAAATGACACATTTACCCCTACGCTACTTAAGTAACGCAAGGTTACTGTTTCTGTACAAAACACATCAGTCCATACACAAAGCACCATTTTCTTTCCCTCCACCTTCAAAAACCCAAAAAGTGCAAATTTTTTGGTCAAAATCGTCATCCTAAATCATTGCAAATCGTTAGAAAACAAGTTTTTACGCTCATCAAGCATCAAATATCAGGTAATGTATCATCTAAACTCATCTCATTTTGCTGATTTTTGTGCTTGGTTCGTCTGGCTTTCGTGGGGAATAGGGCTTGGCGCATGTTAACTTGCGCAAGGGTTAAAGGTTGCGTGACTTAAGTCATGCAGAAGTTAAGGGTTGTGTGACTTAAGTCACGCTACTGTGTACAGTCCAGTTTTTTGAATTTTTTGCACCACTTTTGTTCTTGGTTAGCTTGTTCCACAAGTAGTTTATTTATTTTTCCTTTGTTATTTTTTTATTCAATAGATATATATTGAGAGGGTTGACAATGTTGCGGGTGATGACGTTGAACCGAAACCAGCCAAAAATGAAGCTTCTGGCGATCTTTCGGCATAGGTTCCAGCGATGTCAAACCAACTGTTAATGTGAACCGTTTCAAGTCAAAATTCCATTTCAAGCTCACATTGGTAAACTTGAAGAACCTAAACCGGCACCTATCAGTGTTGTTTGCAAAGTTCGCGAGACTGCCTCATTTTTTACATCAAATGCAAGATGGAGAGAGCGAGAAGAGTTACATGGTTGGGTTCGTCGACAAGGGGAAAGGGCCGGATTTACTGTTTGTATAGATAAATCAGATTTAAAAAGGCCGTACTTGATGATGCAATGTGAAAGGAGTGGCATATACAATCCCCCTAAGACGAGGAAGAAACCAAACCTTGAAGGCATCGGCTCAAGGAAATGTAATTGTTTGCTTAGGTTGAAAGGTTTTTTGATAAGGATACAAATGATTGGTGGATTGCAATGCTTTGTGGAATGCACAACCATGACTTGGAGGAAAAGTTACAAGGACACCCTTTTCCGGGTAGACTTAGTGCGGAGGAGAAGGAAAAACTTATCGACATGAGAAAGAGCTTGGCGGTGCCTCAGAATATTCTCACCAATTTTAAGCAAAATAACAAAGAAAGTGTGATAACTATCAAAAAAGTGTACAACGTGCGAGCAAGATGGCACAAGGGCCAAAGAGGTAACATGACGGAGTTGCAATACTTGATCTCGAAGTTGGTGGAGCATCAATACGTCTATTACACAAGATGCAATAGTGAGGAAACCACTCTTGAAGACATATTTTTTGATCATCAGGAGTCAATTAAATTGTTCAACACTTTTCCGACCGTTTTGGTCATGAATTCGACTTACAAAACCAACAACTACTGAATGTCGTTGTTTGAGATAGTTGGTTGCACCTCTACAAAAATGACGTATTCCGTTGGTTTTGCCTTTCTTCACTTTGAACTAGAGGATAACTTTACTTGGGCATTTACGATGGTGAAAGGTCTTTTGTCCTCAAAAGAGAACATGCCTAAGGTGATTGTCACCGACAAGGATGGTGCTTTGGTGAATGTCGTTGGCACAGCTTTCCCTGAAACATACATTATGCTTTGTTTTTTCATATTGGGAAGAATGTAAGGGCTAAGTGCATCATGGATCATAGAGTTAAACCAAAGCCTCCTAAGGATGCAAAAGTTGACAAAAAATAATTGAAGAAGAACAAGGAGAAGAATAGAGATGTTGTTGAGAAAGTCGTGAGCGCTTGGAAAGAGTTGGTCGAATCTCCTACGGATGAATCATATGCAAGCGCTTTATTGAAATTCAAAGAGGTATGCATGCCATTTCCTGGATTCATAACATATGTTGAAACAACAGTTTTGAACCTTAAGGAAAAATTTGTGAGGGCATGAACGAATAAAGTCTTGCATCTAGGGTGTAGAACCACCAACATTGTTGAATCGACTCATGGTGTGTTGAAAAAAATATTTGAGGAGTAGCATGGGTGATTTGGCATCATGTTGGGATGAAAAAGACAAGATGTTGGCGGTGGTATTTGGTGAGATACAAGGAAGTTTTGGGAAGAACAAAACGGTCTTAGAGCACAAATACAAAAAAAAATCAAGATGATGAGAGAGTTGGAGGGATATGTATCTAGACGCGCATTGAAATTTATCTATGATGAATTGAAACGCTCCAAGACATTCGGCTTTGGTATGGAAGATTGTGGTTGTGTGCAAAAGACATCGTACGGGTTACCTTGTGCGTGTATTATTGCCATGAAGAGTAAGCAAAAATTTCCTCTTGTCATGGATGATATATACCCTCATTGGAAAAGGTTAAGTGTATAAGGACAAGAGATTGATGATGATTTTTCCGTGATGGAAGAGTGGAATGGCATTCAACAACGTCTCGAGACAAGCCCTTACAATATGAAACTCTACATCAAAGAGATGATGCGTCAAATAGAATTTCCAGAAACCACAAATTTGTCTCCACCTTCAAAAAAGGCGGTGACAAAGGGAGAACCTAAAAGGAAGAGGACTACACTCAAAGTGTCATCAACGGGTCGAATCCCCTCTAGGTGGGAGACTATTGATTCTCAAAATCCGGATAGTCAACCTTCACAACCCAAGAGGTCACTTCCAAAGAGGAAAGATGCATGCCTTGGAACTTACTCCCGCTCACAAGCTTCATCGTCTACCTCCAAATCGTTTCAGAATATCCCATACATTTCACAAATTCCAAATATCATGAGACCTTTTGTTGAAGAAATTGTGAATGTTAAAGGGGATGGTCATTGTGGATTCTGAGTGATAGCTAGGCACTTGGGGTTGGATGAGGAAGATCATGTATTGATTTGTCAAGCACTTATTCATGAGTTGAGAAATCATAAGAGTGACTACATGCCGATATATGACACGGAGGAGCGTTATAACAAAATCTTGAATGGTTTACACCCTCCAAAATGTACAAGTTGTATTGCGCCGGTAGATAAGTGGTTGACCACTCCGGATATGGGTCACATTATTGCTATTTGCTACAATAAACCTGTTGTTCTATTGACTTTGCCCGAAAAAAGCATATGTGAGACATATTTCCCAATCTGAAGTGCTCCACCACTCAAGCCATAATCCAACATCATGTGTTTTTGCTTAATTTCCGACCACTATCTTCATGTTATTTTGAAATAAGGTTGTCCGTTACCACCGAATTGTATGGAATGGATGAACAACAAGATTGGTGAGGCGGAGAAATGGCGTTTTGATTTTTTGGATAGACAAGACACATTCAATGAACTCATGTCCAAGGAGCCGAAGCCGCCAAATAAACTAACAAATGAGCACAATCCAATTATTTGTGCTGATACTCCCACTCCGGAAAAGAAAAAAAAGAAACAAGAATTTGAAGTCATGGAAGACATGAAAGAAGACGAAGATTATGCACTATCACTAGACTACTTAGATGGGTTATAGGTTATGAGAATTTTTGGTCGGTGTTTGTCCTATGTTTTGCACGAACACCGACGTATTTTTTGGTGGCCGGATATGTAATTTGGATATTTGTGGCCAATATGTAACTAATATTATATAAATATATGAAGTGAATTTTTTTTTGGTGGCCGGTTATGTCACACCAATTATTGCTCACATTGTTTGGTCTCTAATTATTCAACTATTTATTTTATCTCATTTGTCTCATATTTGTTTTTCATTATATTTTGTGAAGTGAAACATGTCTGAAGATGCACAAGATCCAGTTAAACTTCATGTTCGTTATGTAGATGTGAAAAGGAGGGCTAGGTTCTTTGTAAACCCCACTGACAAGTTGGACGAGTTGAAGGAAAAACTTGACGACTTCTTTATCCATATTGGTTCAAGTCATAGAACATGTGATGTGATAGTAATATCAGGCCTCGACTTGGGGGAGGATTAGGCAGAGGACTTCTAGAAGACCGTGTATTATCCACAATTTCTCAAAGATGATAGCGACGTTGATTACATGTTTAGGTTAATGGTTGAGGATAACACTTTACATATTTATGTCTGATCCGTTGAAGTGTAATATTAATGAACGTGTAATAGTCTAATGTGTTCGAATTTGTGTCCATAGTGTTGAATTCTAATGAATTCGTGTTATGTGTAATTTGGATCGTTTATGTGAGACTTTGTGATTTTGAAAATTTAAGGAAAAATTGATGTAATTTGGATTGTTTATGTGTCATTATGTGCGGTTATGTGATTACGCATCATTAACGACGGATTTGTTTAATTTCGATCGTTTATATGTGATTATGTGATTTTGAGAAAAACGATGAATTTTGGTTATTTGGACTGTTATGTGATTTTGGGAATTTAAGTGCAAATTCATGTAATTTGGATCATTTACGTATCGTTAATTGTGATTACGTGATTACGGGTCATTACCAGCGAATTGGTGTAATTTGGACCGTTTGGATCATTTATGTGTTTGTGAGAAAAACGATGATTTTGTATAATTTTGATCGTTTATGTGCGATTATGTGATTTTATTGTTAAAGCGGCGTTATTCGGTTCAATTACGAGTGTGTAAAGATTACGGGTCATTAATGACATCGTTTGCATTGACTGCACACCAGTACATCAATTAATGTTGTACTGATATATCAGTAGAGCGTGAGTTAACTCGTGCATGGTTTTTAACTTGCGTGACTTAAGTCACTCAACGTTGGTTAACTCATGCAGAGTTTTACACTTGTTTTACTTAAGTCACGTTGCGTTAATTAAGTAACGCATCATTTTACACATGCGTTGGTTAACTAACGCAGGAGTATTTTGGTCAGTTTGGCTGAGTGAGAGCAAAATTTGCTGGGAGAAGAGCAGAAATCTTGTCGTTTTATGCTTTAGTGGGCCTAGCATGTACGTTTCATTCATGTTATACTAAAAAGAAAATTAATGTTATTGCTTGCACCATCCGTTATTATTATAAGCAAAAATCAATAATTTAGATTCATTCATTAAATTATGTATGTGATCTTTATTATATACTACATAAATCATTAATTGAATAAACCTAAAATGTAGATTTTTGCTTATAATAGTGACCGGATGGTGTATTACCTAATAAGCATTTAATATCTCCAACTTTTCTTCGATGAGATCAATATCTCCAACTTAACACCTCATTATTTTTTTAAAAATGGGATCTATAAATAACTATATATCATTACATTTTAATAAATTTATTTATTTTAATGTAATCTATAAAGAAGTGTAGAGAGAGTTAATTTATTTATGGGAAATGTTAACTTGTGCCCTTAGGGCATATATTAAGGGATTTAAAGTTGAAATTTTATCTAGAAAATTGTGTCAATTTATTCTTTTAGAGATTGAAAATTAATGTTTTGTAATAAATATTTACCATTTATAGAATCCTTAACATGAGCATTAAGGACACAAGTTAGCATGACCTTTTATATCTATCTATATATCTTTGAATTAAAAACTTAATTCATTCTAATACTAGAATTTTGCCTATGTGACACCTCTAAAAATGCTTCAACATTGTAAGTTAAAACATAAGTCATAAGCCTTTGTTTTTTTCATTTTTTTTCCATCTATTTATTACTACATATTTACATTTACATATATTCATTCATTCATTCTTATAATTCATAATTATGTAACTGCTAATTGAATTAGCTTTGTAACTCCTTCCATCAACTCTTACCTTTCATTCTACTAAATGTGACTCTCTCTCTCTTTTCGTTTTTTTCATGGTGCACCCGTTTTAATAATTTAGTCTAATTATTTAAAGTACAATATTTTTAAAAATTTGTTAGCCTTTCAATTCCACATTACTTAAATAAAGTTGAGTGAATTAATTATATCAATGTGCCTATGATTAGCCTTTCAACCTGTTTTCCTTCCGATTTAACAGGTGAGACATTGAAGTGCATATATATTGAGTTCAACCTTTTAAATTTTTACTTAGCTTTTCAATTCCTCACTAATTAAAAACGGTTACATGAATTGATTATAAAATGCCTTATGAACAAGTCCTTGGTACATATGGATGTGTCAAATTTCAATTTGAGAGAGTAGGTGAGAGTATTGTAGAAGAGGAATACTATTTTTCTAAAACAATTGGGATCTCATTGTATCTTTTATCATCTACTGTGGTCTATAGTCGAGCAATTAAGAACCCTTAACAACATTGGAAATTGGATAGATATAATTCTTGCTTATCGTACCTTTTCTTTACCTTAGTCTACTGAGACTATTTGTCCGACATTGAAAAAGATTGTGTATATAAATGTGATTTTTGCACCAAATTTTGGGTTTTGTTCATTGCCACTTTCAAGCAATAATTGGATAGAACATCTTCAATTTTGTATTACTATTTTTCTACTCACTTCCACTCTTCATCTCTTAATTATGTCATGATAGGGAGTCAAGTTACTCTTAGATTGGCCAAATATTTAAGCTCTACTTTTTATTTATTTATATGATGTTTGTTAGTCTATTTTTCCGACTTTCTTTCATATTTTATTTTATTCCTTAATGTGTAAGTGAATTTTTTTTATGTGAATTAAGAAAAGAAAATAAATGATACTTTTATTTTAATTTGGATGCATCGTTGTTGCTCAAGAAGAAGTTTATGAAAAATAGTTGTTCATCATCACTCTCTCCAAGAAACTATTTGATGGTAGCTCTTCAATTTGATATTGTAATTTTTTTTTCTGTTTTTTACTATCCATCTCTTGGCTATTCTTTGGTTTCTATGACATGATAGATACTGTTCTTTTTAGATCGATCATATAGTTTGAATAAAATTCAACAATTTATAAATATATATTTGAATGAATTATTTTAATTTTTTGAATTTAGTTTATATGAACATAGTCATAATTATTATCATCTATATTTATTTTCTTTTTATCAAAAAAATTTGTATTTATTTGCACACTTATATTTTCAGTATATTTTATCTATTTATCAATAATAATATTATTCTCATGAATTTTGCAACTTAGATATTTTAATATTATGTAAAATAAAATACAAAATGACTAATTTTTGAAGAAAAATGTTACAAATGAACAAAATAAAATGATCACTCAAATAATATATTTAGCCAAAAAATAATTATATTTCTTAAAATATTTTGAAGAGTTTAATAAAGGTTGTAAGTTACAGATTAAAATAATTACATTGATAAACTCATTAGTTACATTTTTATTAATTCCTAATGTCTTATTATAATTTTATAAAGACTTTGACACACCAACCTTTAAACTACTATTTTTCATATTCCCTAGCTATGATAATTTACTCACTCAGTGTATTAATGAAATTTTTTAATGAATAAATTGGTTAATTAGTTACAAACTTACAATTGTTTAGTAAGTTTCAATTTTCATTTATAACTCTTGGATTGACCAAGTATTCTAGCCCCACTTTTTTTTTATTGATATAATTTTTATTAGTCTACTTTTCTAATTTTCTTTTTTCCTTTTGTTACTTGATTTGGATATGATAATATTTTCTTGAGAATTTGTTGAAGAGAATAAAAAAAAATTGAGAAGAGGATAAATGAGACTTCTATTTATGAAGTAAGTATAATATATTAAAAAAATGAAAACTACAATATATTTATGTAGTCTAAACTTAGAGTCTTTATGTAAATATCAATAATATAGAACATGAAGTAAAAGTTCAATTCATTTTTATTCAAATATTTTCAATTGAATATGGAAGATTGTATCTTACATAAAAACAATATTTTAGTTTATAAAGGTGAA
>Ga0315913_1010914_pt1 | contig 10357 bp, 4 predicted proteins | sample MpolsnodulesMG_FD_207736 | JGI IMG/M metagenome (GOLD analysis project Ga0315913, IMG submission 207736) | Medicago polymorpha root nodule microbial communities from Los Angeles, California, United States - small nodules | ecosystem: Host-associated > Plants > Roots > Nodule | place: USA...
TATATTCCCTTATTTCTGATCCTTCAGATAATTTTAATTTCTTTCCATTTAGTCTTTCTCCTTTATCACAAAGTTTGTTGAAATTTGAACTCTCGAATATTGACCAGTCCTCCAATTTACCAGGCCAACCGGTGACTATGTCACGGAACTTCATGTTAGGATCAACTATTGCTTGCAAAACCATGCTGTGGTTGTTTCTATGATCAAGCCACACATCACTTGAATGATCAGTTCCAGGTAAACACATTGTGATGTGAGTAGCATCAACAGCGCCACAGCAATTCGGGAAGCCTTGTATTTTCTCAAATTTTGACTTGATTGCATTCATTTCCTCTTGTGTTGAAGGCCATTGAAGGTGATGAAGCCCTCTGTCCTCCATGGATTCCACAAATCGCCATGTTACTTGTGAAACAGTTGAGTAGGTTAGCCCAAATGCATCGCCAACTGTGACAAGCGAGTCGCCAGATCCTAATCTTCTCAGTGCCACGGCTACTTGATCAAATAAAGACATTGGCTTTCCGTTTGTAAATGTCAAATGCGCGGATTTTGTTGTCATATCGTCCTTGACAAGTGAACATATGTACTCAAACGTCTTTCTCAATATCATTGGTGGTGACTTCTGAAGACCTGCCAATCATCACAAGTTCTAAGGTTTGAGGAAACTATTTATACACGAATCTGAAGAAAATACAGCAAGAGAAAAACAAGCGTACAACTAAATCATCATCATAGTTTAAGACAATAACATGCCTGAGTTGCAGCAATGCATAACAATGATACTAAAATCATTTAGATTATTAGATTAGAGAGTGACTGTGAGAAAACCTCATCTGACGGCCTTCTAAAATTGTATTATATCCAATTCATGTTCCTAGAAATAACACATCCTTGAAAAATGTACCAAACTGACATCACTAATGATCACACAACAGAAAAACACCAAAGTTTACTAAATATGTGAGTTCTTAAATAATAGTATAATATAACCAACCTGCATAAAATGGTATTACCTGGTGTTTTTGTTTGACTTTTATCCCAAAAAATTTCTAAAAATGTGAATGGCTAGTCCTAAAAGGTTATTAAACAAGTTTCATGTTTTCTATAACCAACCTACACAATAGTACAATTTCTTTTCTATAACCTATGAGCATGTATAGCAGCTGATGCTGTTTTGAAATGTAAGTTAAACCTTTTGGCTTATTCAGTTAAAAAAAAAGCAAATTACTTGCAAACTGGTAAATTTCTCAAAGTTCTTTCAAAGGAATTTTGCAATTATTCATGCAGCCTATCAAAATTATTAAAATATGAGCTATCAATCATCTAAAGTTACACTTACAGCCTATTAGGTTAAATCATAAGCTTTGAGATGATTTGTCATCAAACTCAGTTTTGAACAATCTATTAAGTATGAATTCTATTTCCACCACAGGACATGATGTGATAATTAACTTATAGTTCCTCATTTTGATTCGTCCAACAAAGCCGGGAACCGAAATCTGTTCTGTCATGCTTCCTTCTACAAGCATACTAATTGATACCATCAGGCTGATATACCTAAATTAACCACTTGAGCAGAACAGAATATGTAGGCTAAAATGATTTGAGCCAAAAACTGAACTAGTATATCAATTCAATTAATTTAGATTAACTAGTTCATAAAATATGTAAAAACAAATGCGATCGGATAAATATAGATTAACTGAACTATATATATGTGCTTTCTTTTCTTTATTTTAAAACATGAAATTGGAATTATTTAGTATGAAAACATTTGGATACTCTAGTCTAGAAATATAGAAGCGTTATTGCTCCTCATATAAACCAGAAATCACAAACAGATAACAACCAAGAAAAAAGCTTCAATCTCCAAAGAAATTCAGCATACACCATCAACAATGTACGATGTAGTCCCCAAGGCGTAACTTAAGTGGTTAATTCAGGATACTTGCGGGAGTTTCAGAACGAGGTTTAGGGTTCAAATTCTAGCTACTAACATTTTCCGATAAGAAAAACAATGTACTACTAATACACAAACATGTTCAAGTTTTTTTATCGACACTTATGTTCAAGGTTAATCATAATGCAATTTGATTAAATATTCCATGATTGACAAAGATTACACATCAGAATGACAGTCAACTAAAAAGTCAAATAAGGGATCTTTATCTTATATATCAAAGTACATTTGTGTGATATAGTGTTTTACAAAATTTCAATGACAAAAGGAACAAAACAAAGAATATGTAAAATTGAAAACCAACACATTCATCATAGCAAACCATGATTCATCAGCAAAAAATCAAATATTAGACATGAAAAGTTTAGCAATTATATAAATTGAATACAGTGATGATGAAATTCTTAAAAGAATAGAAAATACCATTTATCCTTTTAGAAAATTCATCCCACCAGTCAACAACACCCTCTTTCTCAGATGACCCAGAAGCAGAATCATTATTATTGTCATAACTCTTCTCTGTCTTTCTTCTCTTCTTGATTCCTCTCACAGGACCCATCACAACAAGTTAATTAAATCAGAAATTTTAAAGGGGCAACAAAATCTGCAAGAAAGAATTCAAACGGTCAAAGAGAAAAAGAAAATCAAAACAAGATTCATCACTATCATAAATTCATAATATATACACATATACATATATATATATAGAGAGAGAGAGTAATAACACAACAGTTATAAGTCAACAACACAAACCTTAGAGAATGTTTGATGTTATAACAATAAGAACAATGGTAGCATGCAAAAAAGGAGACAGCTATAATGAATAAAAGGAAGAAAGAACAAGGTTAAGGTTATAAGGTAAGTGATGAAAAATTTAAGAAACAAGAGCAATAACAACATTAAGACATGTTGGATTGGTTTAAGACAATGTGTTAACAAGTGAAGTGATGAGGGACATATATATCATATGATATGGATGTGTGTACCTTATGGAGAAGGAAAAGAGTATCAAACCATGTCAATAGAGAGAGAGAGAGACAGATTCGTAGCTTAGAGATATCTCTTCTGCTTGATTCACTTTGAGCTTTCCCATTGAATTTTTTTATTCATGAGTAAAATAGTGGTTTTCTTTTCATAAATTTATAGGATAGGATAGTAAATTTTATTTATAAACCACAATCAATTTAATTATGTGTATAACAATCACAATCCCGTGAGCTTAGATTTAGATCAGTTGGTAAGGATATTGCATATTATATGCAGGGGTCATGGTTCGAACTCTAACACCCCATTTCTCCACATAAAAAATATGTGAGTTATAGCCACTAACTAAGGTGGATTCTAGGGTGAGGGTTCAATTAACTCACTCACCAGTGTACCACCAATAATATGCCATAAGATCTTTTTAAGGGTCTAGATTTTCTTTTAAAAAAAGAGCATCGTCTATGCCTTGCCCCCACACAATCCCTGCCCTTTTTTTTTCCAGCAATAACTTCCATGTTCATCAGCGGTTCCACCATGAGAGGGATTATGAACTGAGCAAGAGGGGGAATATTATGAACCTGGGAAGCAGATTTGTGCAAAGAAAGGCATGGATATTAATTTATTGTGTAAATTTTGGCTAAATATTTTGAATAAATTTTAAGATTTCTAATCGTTGTGTTTTTCTATCAATTGCCAATAAAAATTAAACAGATTTATGCATTAATCTTTAAATGTTAAGCCTTATGAAATTGTATGAATTGTGCTTTTTTTAATCAATTGTCAAACTTGAACCATTGTTACAAAGTTTGAAGTTTATTTGATTTGAGTCTTCTCTTTCCATTGTTACAATGCTTGAAGTTTTGTCTTAAATTTTTTTTTTTGAAGTTTCTTAGAGTTGAGCTTTCTCAGTTGTAGAAAAAGAAAGACGACATTAAAGAAGAAAGAGAACGATAAAGGTTTTTTCTGGAAAAAAGAAAATGGTAGGGATTGGATGGAGGAAGGCATATGTGCTACTGGTTTTTTTTAAATAAAATCTAAACCTTTAAATCATTTTTAAAAATTTAATGGTATATTATAGATGGTCCATTGGTGAGAGACTTAATTGCTCTCTCACCTTAGAATCCACCGCTAGCTAATTGACAAAAAAAAATCACAATTTTATTATTATAAAATAATCTTTCAAAAAACAATAACTAGCACAAAATCAATTAAGAAATAGATAAAATTAGTCTACAATAATAAATTGATGGAAATGGTCATATAATGTTAGCGGTATATTTCGTTGATGATCACTACAAGAGAAACTACAACCATTTGTTACATTATCCACAACTTTACCATTACCCACCGACACACGGGTCGTGGACAACACCTTTGTCTGTATGGTTTATATTTCAATCTCAATCGTGGCTCATATTCTAACAATAGAGCAAGAATTTGAAATATGAGTCATCCGACCTTTAACGAGTGTTTGATAGTTTCCTACGTTTTGTCAAAACAACAATAAACTTTATACGTAGAAGCTTGGTTTTGTAGCTTACGTAAAACAGCGGTAAAAGCATGGGTGCACATGATGTGTTTGGAGATAGTTGTAGCAATTCTATGTTGGTGCATATAAATCCAGTGGTCTTGATTTTTGTTAATGCTTATAAATCTTCTAATATAACTTTATAGTTTTTTAATGCTTGAGTTTGTCTACGCACAACTGGCTCAATATAGGATATGAATTCCCTCTACATCGAATTTGAGGTACACATAGTTCGCTTAAAAGTGTTTTTCTTAGTTAAAAAGTTGTCCCTCTACCTTTGGTCTAAGACACCTTCTCTTTATTCTATTTTTTTCTTTAATAAAAGAATAAATAAAGCAAGTGACCTTTTTTTTATCATAGTCCACATTGTGTTGTTTAACAAGTGTATATGCGCGTGTGAAAGAGACGGTACAAATTTTTTCTATACTATTAATTAACTTTAAAGTTTTTTTTTTAAAGAAAACAAACTTTAAATTTCTTTATTTATTTTTTGGTTACTTTTAAATTTCTTTATAGACAATCGTAAAATGATTATTAATGTTACTTTAATTATTAAAAAATTCTTTATTAAAATATAAAAATAATGGTCTTATACGTGTAAGAAAAATCCAAAAGAACACACCCTTTGACTTTGAGAAAGTGATATAAGTGCATTAAGTCATTATAAAAAAGCACACCCTCTCAAATTTTACCTTGAAAATGTTTTGAAAAGTGTTGAAAGCATTAAAATATATACCAAAATAAGCTTAAAATACATGAGCTTTGAGCTGATTTTTTTATTATCTATTTTACTCTTCAATAAAAAAAAGTAGAAAGATGAGCACGTAAGTACCCGTCTTTTTGTTAGTATCAATAATCATGATAGATTTAATTTAAAGGTAAATTTAGAATAATGATATAAAATGTAATAATTATAATAAACTTTTGCTTGTATTTGAGACCATAAATTTTATTTTGTTGTGTTTAAATACAAGATCGGAAGGAGTAAATCGTTAGATAAACTAGTTTGAATTTAATTATATATCACTTCAAAAACCCCTACCCTCATCTCCCTTCAACTGAACCAAACATACCATTGACTAGATTATACAGCTCAACTAGAATATATTTATTTGAAAGAAGAAGTATGACAAAAGCTGATTTCAGACATATATATGGAACCTATGTGAACGCACTTTCCAATATATTGATAGGGGCATTTTCAATTTTGGGGGGTCTGTGAGTAACATGGAGGCTTGAAAGCAAAATTCTACAATGAGTTAGCAACTGGTACTGCTTACCATTGGCCCAATTTATCCCTACCTGTGAATTGGGTCTGTTTCACGGCTCATAATATCAAACAAACGAGATTATTACTGTTTACACTAAATGATTTGCTATTACACATCTAAAAATGACCAAAATACTTTAACGGTAGTTAACTGTCGTTCACTGAATTAAGGAAATATTCAAGGTTATTTACATGTGTGTGATAGCAGGCTTTGAAGTCTATAGAGCAATCTTCAACAAACGATTATGTGTTAAACGTATATGCATTATCATAATCTTGTGTTTTTTCCGGATAAGCTCATATTGTATTTATTATAATTGAGCTACCAACTAAAAGTATATATAACTGTGATCTCTAAGTATGAATGTCGGAGACGATTATACATAGAAGATAATGAAGATTGATTTTACTTAAAGAGAGTTTAATTAATAATCTCTTTAGTCACATTTATAAACAACTATTTTCTTTTTGGATTCATTAAATAACTGATGTATTTGAACTATATTATAGTGTAGATACATCAAATAAATTGATGAACCTTAAAAAAACAATACTGACTTATAATATGACCAGAGAGAATATATGCACTAAAATGTTGTTTTTATGATAAATATTGTATCATGGGATTGATTCACAAATAGGGTGGAAAAGAATTCAGGCGTTAGTTTCTATGATTGGGATTGGTTCACAAATAGGATGGAAAAGAATTCAGGCGTTAGTTTCTATGATTGGGATTGGTTCACAAATAGGATGGAAAAGAATTCAGGTGTTAGTTTTTATGATTGGTGGTGTGATTTCATTTGTTGTCTTTAATGTATGAGATTTTAGTTCTCTTATAGGGTTAGAGTATCCATTGAACTCTTTTAAATCTATCTTGCTTATAAAAAAAATAAATCGGAAACAAACGTAAAATGATTAATGTCATCGTTATTAATAATTCTCTCTTTTCTATTTTATTTATAACTCGATGAGGAGTGATATTTGTACAATTAATTTTGTACAACTCTTATGATATCTATTTTTGTCATCTTTTTATTGGATAAAAACAATAGAGAGAGAAAAAAGAAGAGAGAATAAAAACATATGTGAGTATGAAAGAAAACATTGTTTCAAAAGTTGTTAAAAAGTAGATGTACAAATATCATTTCTCTAACTCGATATAAATTTTGAGATGTAATTATATATACGTGTAAAAGAAGTTACTACGTACATAGTTTTTTTATTTTAAATTTTGACGGGTCCGTACATAGTTAAATCCTTGCTTAAAATTAGCCATGATTTCACATGTACACTCGAATCCTACAAATAACACTTGTTGAATTTTAAGAGGAAATGGAAAAAGACAAAGTTTTTTTTTTTTTTCCCCCTAGAGAAATCATGAAATTTCTTTCTTTTTTTGAAAATGGAATCATGGGATTTCAATCAATGATATAATGCCGTGACTATTTTTTGAGGGAACATTCGTGACATTGAGTATTCTCCTTTAATTAAATCAAGATCATCAAATCAATAAAATGATACATCCACGTTCCATTAAATCATTGCGTCAAAAAAAAGTTGCATTAAATCAATTGCATATTGTACTTACGATTTTTTTTCCTTTCTTATATACTATCTTCTCTAATATATAATCTAATTAAAGATCAAAGTAAAAGGTACATCGGTGACAGTGAGGAGAAAGTTTCATTAGTGACGATAGAAGAAAGAGTGGCATCTCTTTAGTTCTCACTTCTCAGTATATGAATGCAGGACACATGGTAGGCTTAGAAAGAATAATAACATGCGTGACTTTAATAAACATATATATATATATAAGCAGTGTAATATGCTTATAATGTGTTTTTATCACTTAATTAATTAAGTGCAAGTGCTTTATCACCAAAACGGTGGCCACATCCAGTAATTCCAACCAAATCCTTCGTATGAGAGAATTGATGGATAGTAATCCACACATAGGGACGAAGATATATAGTCACTTTGTGAGTATGGCCTAGAAGACATTAAAAACACACTGCTTGCAGATTTTGTCTTTAAAATGACCGCGTCTCCTAAAAAAGAAAATTTCAACAAGTGGACCATCTTCGTCAATAAATCCAAAGAAAATGGCACCAGCATTATACTAGAAAACGACCAAGACATGATTGTTGGAAGTATCCTTAGTTCTATCCTTCACTTTAACCAGCAACACAACATAATATGAAGCCTTCCTATTAGGTTTAAGGCCAGCCAAAGACATGGGAGCAAAGATCATAAAAATTTGCACGGAGGATTTTTAATAAGCGACGAACATCTATCAGAATACGTAGATCGAGTCCAATACTCAAGCTGAAATACTCTCTAAATTGACATGTACCCGAACAAAAGGGAGAACCAAGTCAGACATCCAACAAGTTCTTATAAAGTCAGGTGTTGAGAGAAGTAAAAGAACGATCGACATCAACAAGGATTGGAGAGATTCCATTATTCATTACATCATGAATGGTGATCTTCCTCAAGATACAAAAGAAGCATCCAAAATAAAAAGGAAATCTTGCTCTTATGAATAAGAAGACACTATGTTCAAAATCCACGAAGATGTAACGAAATTACTGTGAGCATGATTTATCTGTCCTACAATGCAATAAGATGTAAAACAATATGTTGGCAAGTGCGAAAAGTGTCAACGACATATATGCAAATTGCTCCTCCAACAGAGTTAACAACACTAACTTCGTCATGATCTTTCGAGTGGCGGGGAATATTCATATTGGGACCATTTTCACAGGCTTTCGGGAAAATCAAATTCCTCGTAGTTGGAGTAGAGTACTTCACAAAATGGATAGAGGTAGGTAGAAGCCCTAGCCAAAATAACATAAAAAACCGTCCTTTTTTTTTCCTTACAAGATTTGACATACTAGTAATTATAGTCACAAACAACATGACAAAATCATTGGTCCAAGATTTAAACAGTGTCTTAAAGATTTAAAAATCAAACATCACGTCGGTCGAGCAACCCCAAACCAACGGCAAGCTAGATCATCCAATTGCGTTGTCCTTCGAGGAGTTAGGAGAATATTGGAGGAAGCCAAGGGCAACTGGGTCGAAGAGCTTCACCCAATGTTGTGGGCGTCTTGAACCACACCCCACCTGACCACATGCGAGTCTTTATTCCGTCTATCTTACAAGACAGAAGCGGTCATACAATTCAAAATGGATGGGCTCAAATAGATAGTTCAACTATCGGTTACTTAAAGAATATTCACGAATAAAATAAATTGATATTTTAATTACCCGTAACTTAATAGATACATATATGAAGTTAATGGTATTTGTGTCCGCATATATTCATACATGTTATTAAACTAAGGAAAATACATAAATATCCTTACATAAGTAATATAAAAGACACTTTAAACTTCCATAAGAAAAAACACATTTTTTTTATGAAAGTTGATGAATTTTTTTTTTGTTTAATTTTTTTTTCAAAGAAATGTATGTGTGTTAATTTTTTTTTTGTTTAAATGAAATACATGTGTATTAATATGTATGAACATTGTTATAGTTTGGTAAAAAGAAGAAATAAATGTGATGAACTTTTACCGTTAAATTTTAGATAATTAGTATAATTTTTTTTAACAACAATCAACTTTTTGTTAAAAAAAGAACGTTATCCATGCATTTGTATATACTTGTTGATGTTTTAAAATTTGTGGATTAGCCGCTTAGCAGATATCCACACGGATATAGAGTAAACACAAAATTATATATATTATATTTAACGAAACGGATAAATATATCATACTATTCATACCAATAGATGTTCATTTAGATCTTTGAATATGATTTCTCCCTTTGGTGTGATTAGTCTAGGCAAGGTTTTTGTGACCCAAAATAACCAAAATAGGTCGCATTCAGAGTCTTAGTGGAGGAAAAAACAAGAAAATCATTATATTTCTAATTGGATGCACAATTCAGGCCTGCTTGTATTGTATATATATGTGATTAGACAGTGCTACAAACAAATACTATGAAATTGAGGACAGTTTTGTGAACCACAATTAACATGATAAGTAGATACATATGTAAAGTGGAATGTTGCATCATTTGTCTGGGTTTACACTAACACACTATATATGTTTGTGGTGGTGAGTGATGCTATGAAGTCTTTTAAGATAAAGATAAGATTACATTATAAAAAACTAACGGTACTTACGCCATCAATGAATATATGAGATAGATATATAATTATATAATCCACCCTTTAACTTTTTCAAAAATAAAATCCATCCCTTCACTTTTTCAAAAAAAATCTATATATAATTTATCCCATAAATTCCAACCCATATTTTATAACGGTTGCACTAGTTGCCTCAAGGTTAAACAGTTGTCATTCTGTAATGCTGTGTTTAGTTGAAGAGAAATAAGGAAGAGAGAAAGGGAGAAGAGAGAAAGAGAGAAGAGATGATAGTTTTCTCTTGTTTGGAATGCAGAGAAATAGAGAAGAGAAATTAAAAAACAGTAGGACCCACCACTTTATATCTTCTCTCCAAAGTAGGGAAGAAATGGGAGAGAGAAGTTTCTAGCTTTTGTTGTTCCAGTTTTGCCCTTGCCTTCAAATGTTGCATTCACATGATTCCTA
>Ga0315913_1010918_pt1 | contig 10356 bp, 3 predicted proteins | sample MpolsnodulesMG_FD_207736 | JGI IMG/M metagenome (GOLD analysis project Ga0315913, IMG submission 207736) | Medicago polymorpha root nodule microbial communities from Los Angeles, California, United States - small nodules | ecosystem: Host-associated > Plants > Roots > Nodule | place: USA...
AGAAGAAGAAGAAGAAGAAGAAGAAGAAGAAGAAGAAGAAGAAGAAGAAGATGGTGGACCCTGAGCCACTTGATGACTATCCCGATGGCCCACCCGCCACTGGCCTGCTGAGCCACTTGATGACTATCCCGGTGGCCCACACGCCACTGGCCTGCTGTGGAGGTATCATGTGCATGTCGCCAGGAAGGCAGCTGATGTCGATGTATTTATTAATGTTAATCTGTGTGAAAATGACGTTGATGTTTGTGAAACTGCCTGTTTATGTACGGAGGGTGCCAGAGGTGGCAGAGGTGGTGGCAGGGGCGGTGGTACGAGTGTAGTTATTAGGAGTTGATTGTATTTTATTTAATTTTAATGTTTGAAAATTTTGTATAATTATGTTTTATTAATGTTTGAAAATTATATTGTGTTGTTAATTTTGATGTTCTAACTTGATTTTTTGCGTTGCATATGGTCAAAGGCCAACAAAATTGACTAAATCTGCTCTAGAACAGAGGCTTAGCCAAAACAGATGGCTTCTGCCTTTGTGCTAGTGCAGTCCGAATTACATAATCCGGACGGTTTTTACACTTTCCGGATTATATAATCCGAAAGTTTTCTACAATTTTCGGATTATATAATCTGGACGAGAGGTATTTTTGAAAAAAAAAAGGGCGCGTGACGATTATATAATCAATATATTAGGTTTCTTTAATATCAAAGGCCTATTTTCTTTTAGCCAAAGGCAGTCATAAAAGATAAGAACTAACATTAGTGGCTCCCCTTCTTGTTTTAGAATTATATGTGATGTTTTATATTCCACTCGACAGCACAAACTGCGGCAAAAATAGTAATTGCATGATTTGTACTATTTTGTAGGTGCAAATATTGATTTTAAATGTTGAATTAATTAATTTTAACATGTTTAGTAGAATTAATTTTATCTTTAAAATTGATTTTAACTATTAAAGGTATGATTTTTAGTTTTTAACTTCAAATGTGACCTTTTAACTTAAATTTATTATTCAACTCTTTTTTACGGATATGTATCATAACATAAACCACTTTCCATTCACTTATTTTTAACTAAAATAAATTTTCCAAAATAAATTTTTATTAGACCCAAATACAGTTATAGTTTGGAACTAATAAATTAAAGTGTGTAAATTACCGATTCTTTTAGAAGGTTATATCCAACTTTACATTTAGCGTCTGTTTGGATATCCGGTAGAAACCTTTAAACGTGATTTTGGAATGGTCAAACGCAGTTTGACAACAAACTCTCTTGTTTGGCTAGCATTCATGTAAATCGATTCCATCACCAAAATCACGGTGTACCAGAAGCTACAATTTAGAGCTTCTGCGTTTGATTGAATCGCGTTTGAGTTTTAATTTCGTTTTTCAATTTCATCTTCCCTTATTGCCCTTAATTATTGTCTGTCGTGGCTGGAAAAAAAACGTTGTTATTTAACTCACAGAGGAAGAAGCCGAAAGAGATGGAGGATTTCTGGTGAAAACTCTTGGCTCGCAGGAAAGAAATTGATTGCTGAAAATTCTCGTTTACGTTTTGCTGGTGGGATCCCAATTCATTTTTCACAGCGAGTGACTCACTGAGTTGCTTAATTAGTTTTTTTTATTGGTAGAAGTTGCTCAATTACTTTAGCTCATTCGTTTCCTTTTCTAGTTTTTAATAAATTTATCCTCCTTTTTATTTTTTATAATATAAAAACTTTAGATCTTCCTTAAACAAAAAACTTTAGATTTAAAATGATTTTCTAAACCAATAGTTTTTTTACTAATTTTATACAATTGTATTAAATTTTATTGAACAAATTTTATTTTATTTTTATCATTCAACTAGGTTTAAATAATTATCTAAAATTAAGAAAAGAATATATAGTTTTAATTAAATTTAAAAGGTTAATTTGGTCATTACATATTCAAAAGCAATTTTGATTCAAACTATCCAAACATCTTTAACTTGTAAGAATCACTTTTACGTTGGTGTATCCAAACATAAAACAATTCACATCCAACTCACTTTTAATCAAAATCAATTCTCTCAAACTCAATTATATCAAAATCAATTTTGTCCGCCGCCAAACCAAACACACTTAGGTACCACTAAAAAGTTTCCAAGTTAACCGAGCATTGGATTCCCAAATAAAACAAAGAGTGGACTCTTTGGATGGTTCTGGTATATATCAACTTTCACCGGTCATTAGCACACAAAACTTAACATAGAAGGATGAAAATATAGATAAGTGGCGACCCTAAAGGATGAAACTTTACGTGGGTTGTTTTTCCTTAGTGGTTTGTTCAAGTTGAAGACTCTTTGTAATCACCATAAAGTGAGGAAATGCATCCTCTTTTTTAAATCCGATTTTTTTTAAGTGAACAAATTACTTTAAAGTGTAAAATAAATATTATTGATCACCAATTAACAAATCAAAAGAACCCACTCGGGTTGGCCTAATGATGTTGGCTTGGGATCTGAGAGTATACTCCTCCTCGAGGTTTCAGGTTCGATTCTCTCTAATGCCAATTTAAGTGGGCTAATTTAGTTTCTTCAAAAAAAAAAAGTGCCAATTTAGGTGGACTAATTTAACTTCTTTAAAAAAAAATTAACTTGGTAATTACAAGCATATTATAAATGGAGATTCAACAAAGAAACAATGGAGTATCACAATGGTCGATATTGTTAACCGAGGAGATTATTAATAGAGCAAGAGAAAGGAGGCTAAGGTTCCATAATACCAATAGCCAAAGTTAGCAGATACAAGAAATAAAAAGAGAGTATATAGTGAAAGATAAGAATACTAAAAATATTAAACCTTATGCAAGTTAGTGCACACACAGAAAGACAACCGCATGAAATGAGAAACATTTTTATATTTCAAATTGACAGTTGTTACATTTAATCCATGGTTTCTTTGACTTCTGTCAAAGTGTATTTCACCTTTCATAGGGGAGAACTAATTACCCTCTCTTGTTTATAGGGTATTTACCCTTTCAAGATATCAATCAATCAAAGTGTAATATACAAATGCAACATTAAATATATATTACAAGATAGGAAGAAGAATGAAGAAGAAATTGGAATGAAAGGGATGTTTTTGAATTCACGTTTGGAATGAAGAGCGCGTTCTGTGTGTTTCTAAGTTTTGGAATGGAACAACGAAATTCATGAAGAGCGCGTTCTGAGGGTATATGATGCGTTGAATTTGATGTGAAATTTTAATTGTTACAAGCTCTATAATGTAAATTAATTAAGATTGTATACCTAAGTATAATTAAATAAAAATTAAAAGTTACCTTAGGATTAAAATTGATTTTTTTATTTTTTATTTTTAAAAAATTGACTCACATTTAATGTTACATTTATATATTACATTTTGATTGGTTGATATCTTAAAAGGGTAAATACCCTCTAAACAAGAGAGGGTAATCTAGAAAAAAACCCTTTCATATCATTTTCTTGCACAACCTTTTGTAACAGATATCGATTCTCCTATTATTATTAAATTAAAGCTCAAAATCCAAATCATCAGAGATTTGCATATAGCCTTATTCTGTGGTGGCCAGTCACAATGATATTCTTAGTGGGGTGGTTAGTTGTGTAATTTATATGGAGACCAGACCATTATAGTACGTTCCTGAAATGCAAATGAGTTGGTTCATATGCAAAATGATTATTAACCTTGAAATCTCTTACCTGTGAGGAACTCCTAATAGGCTTAAGTGCTTGTGTGACGCAAATAGTCAAAAGGTACACGTCTACAACAAATATGAGTTTGAGGCATCTATCAATATCATTGTATCATTTACAGTAATCCATTATTAATTCATGAAGTTTCTGAAATTTCGGTCGCTAATAAGATAATTTTTGTTTTATAACAAAAAAATTGATTTTTGTATATGCAAATTTGTTAGAATGACTTGAGAACATTGCAGAGAATCCGGAAGTTTTAGTTATTGTTCCCTTCAGTTTTCAAAATGGTGCCAGATTTCCTTCTGGCAAGGACTTATTATATATCTAGAATGGGAAAATGATTTTCATAATAAATTAAGATTTGTTGAAGGTAATTAGGTTTATATATATACTCTTTGCTCCACCATGCAGTTCTAATGAAACAGATATCATTACACATTTACACTGTTATTGGATAATATTTCACGCATTCTTTTAACTAGAATGAGTTATATCCAGATAAATTATGCATACAAAAATGAGAAAGCAATAAAAAGAAGAACCCTGTTCAAAAGTGGACCTTATTGAAGGTAGCGACTTCACAATCATAATTCCTGTCGACTTGCACTAGAGAACCAACATTCTTTCTATTAGTCTTCTATGTTCTTCATGTATTCCTTCGAAAGTTTAGTTTCCATTATCAACTGTTGTTCTTTGAGCAGAGAATAACCTGACTCAAGTAAAGCATCGATCGTTTGCTATCCAACCAAATAGAAAAGCAGTCAATTTCATTTGTATTGTTTTCAATAAAGCAAATCAACAAGAATAGAAATGTTACTCTTTAAAGACAAGGGAAAGAAGGAAAGAAAGAAAGATGAAAAGCAGACATACTATTATTACATATAACTATGCATGTTTCCTCCCCCAAAACATTTGCAACTAATTTCTCATGAATGAAATGTTCAAATATCAGAAGTATGAGTTAATAACTTTATGTATCTAATCATCTTCTATCTATCCAATGGAAAATTACAAACATAGACCTTTGCATGATAATATCAATAACTATTCATAACAATTTTATCTTGTTTATTTTTTAAAATACAATTAAATCAGTCAAGTCGATTTGAATAACACTACAATGTAAAGTTCATGACCCTAATGTTTTTCGCTATATTTAGATCTTATAATTTCATGTTCATCTATAAACAATGTTTCAACTTATATATGAGCTGAATCAATATTTCATCAATATTAATTTGGTTGACAGGAAACAACCAATTACCACCAGTTAGCCTACCACAACAGGACAGAATAGAACAGGATAAAAATGCTGACTATTTACCTCTGGAGGAATAAATACAGGAAGATTCTGGTCCTTTCTTCTTTTGAGAAATTTGGATGCAAAACTTTCAGCACCTCCAATATCATCAACCCACTAAGATCCACCACAAGTTTGTATGTCATTAGCAGCAATCTTTGTGCGGAAAAGGTAAATATGGATAACTCGGAAATATAATGGCAGTTGTCAACTTTCATTGTCAAAATATGTATTGCTATTTATATTGCATACATTACTCCTGGGGAAACACATTCCCTTGGTTATTATAAATAAATAAATATTAAAATGCAAAGTGATAGAAATTTACACATTCAGGGTTCTCTCTTTAGATCATTTATATTTATGTGATATTAGAGCCTTTTATGGTCAATTGTCGAGAACTCCAATTTATTATGCTTCAAATTTTGATAATTAAATTTCATTACAAGTTACAATGGGCATATGCATTATCATGCTTCAAGCCTTTTCTAGAATGAGAAGGTTGTATTGGATAATATAAACTGTTCTAGCACAAGGAATCTTTTTGGTTGTTACCCTTTTGAAAAACATGGATCAAAATGTCAAATGTCTACTTGAAGAGAGAAAGCCACCATAAAAAACTGGGCAGTATCGGGGTAATTTAAGCAACTTGAACTAGTTCATTGGCACTAAACCTGCCAACTTTGTGCATACTGGATAGTTGATAGGTACTTAAGTGCTATTTATGCACAGAGATCACAATTTTTTCTATAACTAATACTAGAATAAGGTGCTTGCATTCATACAGGTTGAGGGTTCATACCCTAGATCCTTTTTGTCAACAATCACAGAGCCTTTTGGGCAACAATAAACTGGTTAACTCAAAATTATTACAAAAGGGCAGGAGTGGGCAAATGTTGTGGTATTAATTTGTCTGTGGGAGAAATTCAACAGCATTTGAAGTACATAATAAGTAACTGACAGGAGATTCTTTTGAAAGAGGCTTTTCTTCCAGCCCTACAACCTACAAAGTATCTCAAGCGATGGATGATGAATAATTTCTATAGCGCAAAATGTACGACATCCAAGAGTCACATAATAAGAGATTGTCACAACGTCTTTTGTTCCCTTTTTTCTTTTTGGTATTGTCTTGGTTCATCAAAAACTACCATTAATATTTCACCAAACATAAACAACAACTGTAATTGAAAATTAGTATTTTTACATATGGAAATGGAAAGTCAGATAGATCAGTAAGATATGTTAATGTAAACTAAGGTATCAGCATACCTTTAAAATAGATCTGTCATATGTACGCGATCTTAGGGCTCCATAAAAGTCCAATGCTGCCAGTATCAAAATAAGAGTGTGTTTAAGTTTTGAAATTCATATTACAAACTTTTAAGATTGTTTGTTTAAAGTTTAAAAAAGATATATGAAAAAGAAACAGATTTCTGCTTATTGAGTCAACAACAACAACCAAGCCTTATCCCACTAACTGGGGTCAGCTACATGGATCAAATTCTGCTTATTTTGAGTCGCTTCTGAGAAAAACAAATAATTGAAACTGCTTCAAAAGAAAAGTGCTTTTTCTGTACAAACAAGAAACACATTGTTTCTGGTTTACAAAAAAAATATTTAATTGATTAAACAACATTAAAATAAAATCAAAACTATGGGTCCTAAATGAGAACAGACCTGATATCTCAGTACAAATTTGGTAAATTAGGAAATAAGTTAGTTAAGATAAAGAATGAGAGTGACAAAAGAAGAGCACTCTAAAGGAAATATCAGTCACAGTTAATAAGCATAGAATAAAATAGGCAGCATGACATATAAATAAACAACTGCAAGATTTTCTATCGTACTACTTTAAATTATATCGAATAATAACATTTACATTCTTACTACTCCTGTTTTAACAACATAACAGATGAATAGAACTTTTCTGAACCCATATATGACATACGAATAAGTACCTTGATTAGGAAAAGTTTTCACAACTTTTTGAACTTCATCCCTGGATATCCCATCTTTCTCATACATTCTTTGAACAATATTCAGTATATCTTCCTGGTTAGGCTGCCTGTGTCACATTTACGACAACATTTTAGGGAAGAGTGACATAGCTTACCTAGTTTCATGAAATCAGATACGTCAGAGTCATTGCATTAGCAATGTGATAGATGAGGTAATCATGCTAAACATAGCTTTATCAATCACATCGATCATGAAATTTCATTCCACAATACTATGCAAAAATTCAACAAATAATCCTAGAATAAGACAAATGATAATTTACCAGTAAAATTTATCCATCCTTCCATCACGTATCAATGGAGCATAAATAGTTGAAAGATCATTCCCTGTTACAATGATTGGAATTCTGTTTGTGACATCTGCTTCTCGCCAATCTTGACCAATACTAACTCTTGTAGGATTGTCACATAGATTCATAAGAGTCCCAACAACAATTTGGTTGTTGACTGTCATTTGAGTATTCCCTATATTAAAACAGGAAAAGTATGTTCAGTAAGGGTTGACCATTGAGCAAGTAACTGAAACACTAGGAGACGCAATGCAACACACGCGCGCACACACACACACAAACTATAGTCTAATGAACGAAAGGGGGGATATGGAATAAAATTTACAAATAATCATTTTCTTGGGTATAATCAGATGTTAGCTTACCGAATCGACCAAGGCCAGCATCAATGTCATTGATCATTAAACAGCTCATCTTTCCCTGTATCAAGAAAGCAAATTAAGGAAATGCGGAATCATTGTTGAACTAATAAATATTGCTCCAGATGAAAAATGAAGACATACTGAAAAGGTAAAAAAGTCGTAACTTGATTCTGGACAACTTTAGAAGCAGTTCGATAGCGTTCACGAATCAATCTTCCAGGCTCACCAGCATTTTCAGATTCAAGTTCACCAGCAGACATAATAACAGGTTCAACTCCCATGGCACGAAAGATAAGTTCAGTTTGAAAAGTTTTACCTTGGCCTTTACCACCCCAAATACCAAGAATTAAAGGAACTTTAGCATTGAGGAGATGAGAAAGATAGTTTTTGGTAATGTGAGTAACAACTTTGTCCATGAAAAGAGGAGCGATATAATAATCTCCTTGAAGGTATTGAAATGATCTAGTGACTTTCTGACGATAATCAAAGACAATGTCGGAGTCTCTGCCGAGAAAATTGCCGGCGAAGACATCATCAATGATGCCGGCACGTTGACCAACTGCGATGTTCATGTTATCAGCTTCAGCGCCAAGTCTGTAGAGATAGTCTTTTCCTTCAGAATCCTTAGTTTCCCAAGAAGACTGCTCTGATAACTTTTTATCCTTCTTGTTCTTTTCATCATCACTAGTACTGCAGCAGCGAACACAGCTAGAGAATCGCGAATGCGATGGTTTATTGAATGAGAATGAAGAAGAAGAAGAAGAAGAAGAAGAAGAAGTTGGAATAACTGATAAGTACGGTGGTCGTAGAAGTAATAGCAGCTTCGCCATCAGTTAGAATCCTCTTTCCATTCCCCGCCACATAACAACTTAACATCTTCCAACCAAATCCTAATCATTTTCCTTTCATTATCTTCTCTATTTTTTTCAATTTTATTTTTCCATCTTATTTAAATTACTTATCAATCAAAATTCATAGTTTTTCATTTTGATTTACAATAAATAAATAAAATATGGAGAATGCCTAATGAGTGTCATTGAGCCATCGTTAAAATACTAAAAGTAGTAAATATATATTAAAAAGTTGTGTAATCATTGCATCGACTAAAGAAACAAGACAAAATTTCCTTTAATTGAATCCTTAAACAATGTCCTCAAGACATTCGTTAGCAAATCCTTTTTTTTTTTTGCTATTACATTGTCGATTCGTTAAATAATCTCACAGTATTCAAAAGAACATATAATTTATATTATATTGCCTGTATGATGTGTTGATTAGATAAATTTGAGTATTGATTGAGTAATTGAAAAACTAAATAAAAATCTCATTAAGTTTAAAACTCGATTACGAAAAGAAAACTTGATTTGAGGGTGATTCGGAGCGAACAAAGAAAGATGGGTGGGTTAGTGAACAAGTAGGACATCACTTCGTCTCTTTAGAAGTGGGGTGGTCCTTACAAATACTCTAAAGCTCATACCAGTGTTTGATTGGGTAGGAATGTAGGTTTTAGGGTAAAAAATGACTATTTGCAATTGTGTTTGGTTGATGGTATCTATAACCGATTAGAGAGAGACAACCCTTTGAAATCTTGAAATACGCACTTCGAGTGAATGTTACGATGAATTCCTCTCCATTTGTCTCACATCTTGCCGTGGGATTAAGGTGGGCGAGAAACCTTAAGGTTCTAAAAGATGTCAGAATTGAAGTCTTTAGTTGTGGTTTCTTGCAGGTTAGATCTTCGCCCAACTCGAAATAGAGGTGAACGCTCAAAAGTGTGTAACAAAATAAAGGAAACAAGTGATTATGTGATGAAAAAGCAAATGCTTAAAAAAATTATTCATAATTTAAATTCTTTATAAGTAATAGGCACGTTCAAAAAGTTTAAAAGACCGAGCCTAACCATGAATCAAAATGAATTGAATATCGTTGTCGCACTTGAAAGATACCTCATGAATTGACTATTATACATTTCTCAATAGTCAATAGTTAATCTCTTTGTTTTCAATTGATTATACTAAAGAAACTATATCCCACGACTATAGATTCTTTAACTATTCCAAATCGTACGAAATGTGTTTTTTGAGAACTATTAATCTAACCAAAGCATACAAGTAAATTATTAGCTAGATGAGAAATGCTAGCAGCACACATTCTAAGTTCTAACACACATTTTCTTTGATTGGTTAAAATTCACACGAGTCCCACCAAATCATGTGGGTCCCATACGAATTTGGTGGGTTCAATGTGAATTTTAACCAATCAAAGAGAGTGTGTTGGAAAATGTGTTAGAATGTGTGTTGTTAGCATTCCTCAAACTAGAAACATAAGAATAATCGTGAGTAAAAGATAGTTTGATTGATTGGTGTGTGTAAAACGATATTTACAACGAGTATTTAGATAAAATTTGCCTCCTAAGGATCGTGGGCCAAACAACACGATGCATTGCAAGTGAAGTAGCAATAATAGTCACAAGAAAGGGGGGGTTTGAATTGTGACCCCTTTTTTTTTTTTTAATTATTCCTGAAACTTTTAGATCAAGTTTATATACTCAAGAATGTTCTTGGTTAAGATATTAGTTCAAATAAATAATATTTTATATAAGCAGAATGAGAAAAATTAAGTTCTAAGCAGATTTAACTTTTAGTTAAGTATTTAAGTAATTGTTTTAATTTTGGACCAGAATATTCTGGAGGCA
>Ga0315913_1010919_pt1 | contig 10355 bp, 4 predicted proteins | sample MpolsnodulesMG_FD_207736 | JGI IMG/M metagenome (GOLD analysis project Ga0315913, IMG submission 207736) | Medicago polymorpha root nodule microbial communities from Los Angeles, California, United States - small nodules | ecosystem: Host-associated > Plants > Roots > Nodule | place: USA...
TAGTACTTTGATTATGGATCCTGTACACTTGAACAAATTGTTTAGCATATCCAATTGATTATTTTTAATACCTTGTTATTGTCAAAACTCAATAGGTGACTTGTGAAACACCCTTTGTTCCAACAATTTTAATAAATATCATAATAAATCATATAATAAAATATAGCACATCAAAAATCAACACCAATCAACATGATTCATATTAAAATCATATAAAAGACTCTAAAATAAATCAAAATAAATAATAACAACTAGGGCGTTACAAAGATTGCTTTTACAAACCTCAACTCGACGATCATAAACTTCCGGAGTTAGTTTGACACAAAAAGAATCACCCTTAATGTAAGGTTTTAAAGGTTGCGAACAAAGACATCATCCTAATTCAAAACTTATTGTGTAAACGAACGTTGTTTCACCTAGTGTTGCTGGTCATCACTTGAATTAGTAGCAGTCAGAACATTTCCAATTGCAGATAGGAGGAGCCATGGTCATCGTTACCAAGCCCTAAATTATCAACAATCAGTAGCAGAAACCGTGAGCCTAGATATGTGTTTTGAAGGAGCACGTTGATGTGATCAGCCTTTGTAATGCGTGAAACATCAACACGGTTGTGTCTCAACCCAAATATCAAATCCCAAAGTCAGGGAAAGGCGGTGAAAGTAACTTAAAATGGTGGCCGGAAAAGCAAATCGTTGCGAATTCGGATACTCTAAATCTCACATCAATAATATTTAGATTTGCGGGGCAAGTATCAATGGCAACCAATTACCAAAATAAGTAGAAGCAACAACAGATCTAGATCTAATCTAGTAACCATGTGTAAATTAAAACCACAATTGAACCAATGAATAAACAAGATAAAGAGAATAGAGAAACAAACACATCAAGAAATATTTACCCTGTTCGGTCCAACAATGACCTACTTTGGGGGAGAGAGATCTCTCCACTTCACTATTCAATGAGTTCTTTATAAAGAGATACAAAAGGGTTACGATATATTAGCTTCAACAAGCTCATAAAGAACAAACCTAATTTCTACCAATTTCTCAATCTCTTCCCGTGAACAAAAGAATAAATGATTTCACTCACCCTAGTTGTTTCACAATACTCTCCACTCATGTGTTTCCCAACCCCATGAATATCTCCTAAAAAGGCACCAACCCTTTCCCAAGAGCCACCTATTTTGGTTCTCCATGATAACATTTTGAAGCATTGAACCTCACCTAAAGACCCTCAACCTATAATATCTAAATACCCCAAAAGTTTCATCACTTGGAAACGATTCACCAAGCTTACTAAACAAATGGGTTAAGGAGTGTTTAAATAGTATTTTAGATCATGTTAAATTGTGCCATGATTTGCACCAATCGTGTCGTGATTTCACGTTACTACACAATACAATACAATACATAAAATTATAAGTCAAAACTCAACACAAACCCTAGCGGATGCAAAGACCCAAACCGAAGTTGCAAAAACGGTATAACCTTGCAACAAACCTTTAATTAATCAATCACCTAACTAAAAGGTCCCTAATCAAGGGATCATTTGTTTCCAAATGGATCCAGGTTAAGGAAGATGAACTGTTGTCAGTTTTTTGCTGGCAAAAACGAGATAATCCAATCACCCGTCAAAAGGATTGAGCACCTGTTCTCTAAAGAGTATCATTCCACTGAATTCTTTACTTATACAAAATAAGAAAGGGTGATCAGCTACAAAGTCGACCGTTTTGGGCTTACACAGAGAACCTAAGTGTCAAATAGAACTATTTGATGTCTTACAATAATATTAGAGTATAAAATCATAAATGTAAGGTTCATGAATTTAGGAAAAGAAAAGCAAAATAATTGTTCTAGTACAATAAATAAATGACAACTCTTGTAATATTCGAACATAACATATAATGTACTTAGATCTTTGCAGGCCATTCACATTTTTGATCAATGCACTTCAAATAAAAGTTCTTGTTCATAGACCGTGGACAATCGGCATCCGTTTCACATCCATAATAGGCTACAATGAAGAAATATAATAAAATAATGTTACTAAAACATGATACAAAGTTGTGTATGAAGTATGAACAACGAAACAAAGAAGGAAATTCAAAATGGATGAAAACATGGCTTACAACCACCAACATCTGTTGTGATAAGAAATAAGGTAAAGAAAAAGAATCAAGTCCTAAACAAACATTGATGTTATTAGAGCGATTGTCCACGGTCTGTGTCCACGTTAAATTAGGGCTAAATGAAAGCTTGACCTAATAGACTTTTAAAGTAAGAATGATTCACTATTATAATTCAACTAGTTAGTTTTGACTTTGAGCTTCAACCACTAAAATTGATATTGTTATTAGTGCGTCGGCCTAACCCACACAATTGCTAAGAGTGTTTTGCATGATTGCAGCAGGGGCCTCTCGTTCTTATTTAAGGGAATTGCAAGAAAGCATCTAACATTCTATCTGTAATTTTTTATACAATTGTGTCATATTGTTCACTACGATTAATTGTGTGAAACGTTTGAAGATACCCCAAAGTAGAATATAGATATATTCCAAGATCTTTTCAATTTGAAATACTTAGCGTTTTTGAAATACTTCCATGAAAAGAGATGAGCTTCACTTGGCTTAGAACTCTACATCTAAACATTCACAAAGAACACATTTAAAGGACATGTTCTTTAGCAATCATATATTTCAGTCTTGATGAAATAGAATCATATATTTATTACTTTTTCTTGCTATTAGTGGTCATGAAACGATCATTCCTCGTAAGTGATGCATTGTATTCTACCCACTCAGTAAATGTTATATCACTACTAAAAAAACATAAATTAGTGAGGGAAAACGTGAAATCCCTCTCAAATTCCGTCACTAAATTTTGCGACCAAGAAATTTGTGAGGAATTTCAATTTTTCCGTCACTAATTTCCCTCTCAAATTTTTCTTTTTCTAGTAGTGTATAGTCATTAACTAGATGCAACTACATGTGTTGCCAATGGAGATAGTAATCAAGAGTGTGTCAGATCTAGCATTTTTTTTACTTGCTTATTTAACCTGCATACTTAAACAACTTGTCATCAAACAAATTGTTCCTTTTGTTTTGTTATTATCAAAATCTCAAAAATAAATATTGTATCTGAACCAACTCAGTTCTTACATTTCTGTTATTTAAATACTAATAGGGTAAAATAGGAATTTCGATCTTTAGTCTTTACTATGATTCTTTAACACATATTAACATTCGTTTCTTTTAAATCACATGTGACTATTATGAAAAAATATGCTAAATAACACTAGTCTATATACAAGAATACATTTCTTCTTAACGTATATATTCTTAAACTGAACAAGGCATCTGATGCTATTAAATCTAATTAAAAGATAAGATAAATATAAATTTAAGTGTTTGAAAATGATGTGTAACAATATGACATAAAGTAAATTTATAAGATTCGAAGATAAAAATTATGTTTCATCCTAACTATTTACTATTTGATGGTGTATGAGTTTACAAGTGCACCAAATCATACTCAAGTAATAAAGTAGTAAGTTATCATCTCTATAGAGATTGTCGTTCAGCTAGATAATTGGCGGAATTTATTTGAAATAAAAGAATTTAGAAAAGATGAAGTAGTTTGCATGGTTTTAATTGTTCTGTCAAAAGCGAGATTAGGTTTAGTGATTCAGAAGTACAATGACGATTAGAGAATCATTGGATACCCACTTTCATATTTGTTGATTATTAGTGTATGACATGCCTTTTGATTTAAGAAAGTAGAACATGGTCCCATGATAAATAAATGGAAGTTTTACTTTAATGATGTCACAATTCAACCAGTTACGATTGCGGTGTTCCCTTAAGATGAGTCATAACCCTAAATTTATATTTAAATTCGAATAAAAGAATTAAATTTAGAAAATAAACAATTTACTACTGTCTGGTTCAAATGAAATTAGGGTCATCAATTCTAATATGGTTCATCTAAGAAATGAAATAGAAAGAAACATTTACAAATTAAATCAAACACTTATCATAATCTGAATAAAAACTTAATTAATTGAATCCAACAAATAAGAAGGGGTTCATTGTGGAACCCTAATCAAATAGGTTTAGTTGCACATGGCAACATACATCAATACAAAACAATAGAAAAACATACCCCATGAAGAACAAGAGGAGAACGAAGATCCTTTGCCTTGAAGATCTGATGATTGACCCTTGCCTTATCTCGCCAGCTTTTTGAATAAATAAAAGAGTGCGTAAGGGTCTATATATATAGTACATCATTACTTAGGGTTTAATAGAAGAAAATTGAGTTTTTTCCTCCGATCCATCTTGAAAAACAAGCAAACAACAAATTTTTCCCGCAGTGCATGCGCATGGTATGAGGCACAAGAGCACATAAGGAAACCTTGGAGACTGTCTCAAACGCAGGGGCACATGGTATTAGGGGTGTTTAGAACCGAACCGATCCAAAAAAAATGAAAACCACAAAAAACCAATTTTTTTTTGTGTTTGGGCCATATAAATTAAAACCGATTGGTTCGGTTCGGTTTTTGGTTTATAACTTAAGAACCAGACCGAACCGAACCGCACTTATCTATACTCTTCTATTACTCGTATCGGTCCATTACCCTTTTTTAACTTAAATTCTTCAGATCACTCCCCAATTACCAAGACAACTAACCAAGTACCAAGCACAAAACAACGTGTTTAATTCTTTCTTTTTGATTTACTCACCAATGATATTGCCTTTGTTCCTTAATTGTTGAGTAGATAACATTTGTTTTTATCGCTACAGGCTACAATAGTTTCTTTATAATTGCATGATATTTGCTTAATAAATTGCTATAGTATAATTATATGAATGAAAAAGTTGTTTATGTATACCGAATGTTTGCAACAACTCATATAATCTATGAAAAAAAAATCCTACAACATATAGAATTAGGCAAGAATTTTCTACAACCTAATATATGAAAGAAAAAAGAAATAATATAAATCGTAACTTTATTTGTGTACAACAAGAAAAAAGCTTCTCTCAAAATTATTTTTAATAAGAGTATTACTATCACTTATTTACAATTTGGATGACCGAAAACCGATCCAAATTAAACCGCGTTAATTTGGATCAGATCGGTTCGGTTTTTTTATTTAGCATCAACCGAACCGAGTCGAACCGCACATGTTTTATTTTATTTTTTGGATCGGTTCACTTTTTGCCTCATAACCGAACCGAACCGCACCGCGAACACCCCTACATGGTATGTACGCATGTGCGCTTAGAAGTTGAATCATGAGTCTTCATATCTTCGATCCTTCACGTGATGTCTTGTGTTGCCGATTTACACGTTTTCTCACTAAAAAGACTCAAAACACCTATGGAGTTGCATATTGAGGATAAAACTAAATTATAACGACTCGAATAAAAACAATACAAAATGTTACTAAAACCATTCACAACTCGTCTAATTGACCTCTTATTTGCTTTCAAATGCAAAGAAAATAACTAAAAACATAGCCAAAAATATCATATATGTTTCATCATCACTATTCAACATATTTTATAGGTGGTGTGGTTGGTAAAAGAAGGTATCGTATGCCTAAATTAAGAGAGAAGAAGACAATCTAAATAACAATATTTGCTGCATTATCATCATCTTAGAGTATAAAATCATACATACAAATTTCATGATAATATATAGGAAAAGAAAAATATAATAAAATTTTCGGTGCTAGTACAATAAATAAATGCCACCTCATGAAATATTCTATTAAACATCGAATATAATGCATATTTCTTTTGTTAGAACAATAGCTCATTCTCCTTTACGGGGAGTTTTTATATTCTCCGAGATCTTGTGCTTAGAGAATCAAAGATGTCTTCTAATCCATTCACATTTTTTTATCAATGCACTTCATTTCTAAATAGTCATCCAATGATTTTGGACAATCGGCATTCGTTTTACATGGAATATCAATGTGCTGGAATGAAAAAAGATAATAAAATAATGTTACTAAAACATGATAAAAGATTGTGTGCGAACTAGAAAGCAAAAAAGAAAATTTGAAAAGGATTAAAAATGGCTTGCCAATATCATGAACTTCCCTTGCGAGATGAAATAAGGAAAGAAATAGAATCATTTCATAAACAAACTTGAGAATTTTATTCATAGTTTTTCCTCTTTGCAAGTGAAAAATAGAATAGAATTATATCTCTTTAAATTGTATAAAGTTCAAGCTCTTTTAAAAATAATTTAATACTTTTTAGCTGTGTGTAGTATTTGTCCCTTTAGAATACATAGTACTGAGTGAGACCACTTAACAAACTTGTTAATCATAAGAATTTATTTATTTTTTACTAACCTTTCAATACCTTTTTAACCTTTCATGATAATAAAGGGGCAATTTGGTTTTGGAACATGGTTTTAAATTATAAATGTGAAAGTCTTAATCTATTCAGATATTTTGAAATAGCTAATAGATTACTTTCTAAATTTGATGAAGTAATTCTTAAGTATATTACTTGAATAGAAAACTTTCAGGCAAATGAATTGGCTCAAAATGCCTATGGCTATATGATCTCAAAGAAACATTTTCAAAAGATCATCGACGTTTGAAGAGCTATATCATAATGCAATTTTGAATTCATGAATGAACATCAATGCATTAAAACCAGGAGATTGGAGGCTAGAAGTTGTTGAACATTTAACAAAAATCATAAAAGGAAATTAAAATACGAGTTTTGTTTTACACCATACTTGGTGATGAATTGTATAAACAAATGTTCGATGGAACTTTAGCAAGATGCTTAAGTGAAGAAGATGATTATTAAGCCTTTGATGAAGTACATGAAGGTATTTGTGGTTTACATCAATCTGGTGATAAAATCAATTGAATTTTAAAGAGACAAAATTTATTTTGACCTACATTGACAAAAGATTGTTTCAAGTTAATTGAAGGATGTGGAGAATGTCAAAAACATGATAATACTCAACATCTACCAGCAGATGAGCTGCACTTTATTATCAAACCATGAACTTTTCGAGGAACATTGCCTCTTTGACGGATCATAGATATATTCTAGTTGAATTTCGTTATTTTTTCGTAATGGGTTGGGGAAATTCCATTGAAAGATGTCGAACAAAAATATGTCATTGATTTTATCGAGGATCATATAGTCTTTTGGGGTGATTTCAATATCTTCGACAGTCGTTAATTCAACTGCTCTCCTTGCTTACATTTCAGTTTGTCTTGCTAATTTTACCGTTTTCTAGTTGGCTCAAACTGCTTTCTCTATCACTTGTTCCTTCACATTGCAGATACAACTCAGAATTATTTTAGGGCATCTCCAATACTAGAGTCATTTGGCTGTTCTTAAATCACTTTATATGGGTCCAAAGATGACACATTTGATTTTTTTAAAAAAATTTCCACACTATCACTCCGATGCAAAAATTGAGTTTATGTTTCTAAGTAGGCTCCATAAATGACTTTTTGGATACCCCCAACCCCCACTGTCCTACTTCTATGGGCACCCCTCCCTTTCCTCTAATTTTTGTATCCTACACTTTCTACTTTTTATACTCTAGGGGCAACTGTTCTCTATCTTGTCATCCAACTCCAATGGAAAAGAAAATAAAACATGTTCTTCAAGTTTAAGGACCGAGCAAAGAACAATGTTGGAGATGCCCTTAGTAGCTTTGCACAATATAAGGAAGTAAAAAGAGCAATTTTTTTTTATATTTTTGAATAAAATAACAGTAAATAAATGCCTAAGTAAAATAAATTGCTTTGTTAAAAATTAATCAACAAAATCCAAGAACAACGTCAAAAACTAAATAGAAAATTGACTAGTGTATAAAAAGTTGTGCAAATAATAAAAAGTTTATATCATCATATTGCGATTAATCTAATTTTCATTTTTCTTCTTATTTTTGCCAAACCAAGATTGATTGGATTACTCCCTCAAATTTTTTTTTTGATTGGATTACTCTCTATCACAAAAATGAGTAATACTATAATCTAATTTTTTATCTAGTCGTTAACAAAATGACTACCGTGGCTGAAATGTTTTCTCTTGGGTGGGAGGAGGATGGTGAAACATGGAAGTGGTGGCACATGTTATTTATTAATTTGGGAGGAAAAAAAAGTTAGGGAGTGATGTGAGACCTTATTCAATATTGTTTTGCAGCTTAATATTCCTTACATGTGGCTTTGGCAATTGCATGCTTCCAACAAATACAATGTAACGAGTGCTTATTATTACATGATGTCATCGGTTAACATTGTTGCAGCTGATCACTTAAACACAATTTGGAATAATGAGGTCCCTCTACAAATTAGTCTTTTGCTTGGCGTTTGCTCCGTAACCGTTTACAAACAACAAATAACTTAACCAGAAGACGCATTCTTCATTATAATGTTCAACTTTGTGTGGGTAGCTGTGATATAATAGAAGATATAGATCATCTATTTCTCTCGTGATTTTTTTGGAAAAATTTGGATTGGTATCTCTAATTGGCTCGGCTTCACTACAGTGCATCAAAAACATGTGGCAGACCATTCCCTTCAATTTGAAAATTTAGGCGGGTTTCCAAAAAAACATCCGAATAACTTTTCAACTCATATGGTTAATTTGTGTTTGGATGATTTAGTGTGAAAGAAATGTTCGATTTTTTCGCAATCAAGAAGAATCGCTTCAACAACTTCTTCACAAAATTAAGCTTCAATCTTACTGGTGGCCGAAAATAAATAGAATTAATATTCCTTTTACCTATCACTTGTGGTGGCTTAACCCTTTAACTTGCTTAGGAATTACTTTGTAATGAGGTCTCTTTGTCCTCTTTTTCCTTGTTTTTTCTTTTTGATGTAATGTGATTTTTATCCTGGATTCGGCACTCCTTACACTGAATTTTCAAAGATTTCGGTTAATATATTTTATTTTAATTTCATCAAAAACTCTATAAACTTTTACTTAAAAGTAACTACGTTAATCCTTGTAGGGTTTTATTTTAAATAATTTTTAAGAATTGTTCCACCATAAATCATATAAAACAATTATCTACCCTTCCCATAAAAGGAGAGAGCATTTCTCGAGATTGTTAGTTCAATGTTAAATCAAACACAACATTGCATGTGCATGTGGGTTAATAATCATCCTTCATCCTTCTAATATGTTGCTTCTACCTTTTTCTTTGCCACCATGTGAAACTTTTCAGAATCCACTTACTTTGGTGCTAGTGGTCGTTGAGTAAAACCTTCACCTTTCTTTGAAAGTTATTGATACCGTAGCACTGCTAAACACGCATGTTCATGTTCAAGTGTTATTATTGCATATGGTTGTGGTGGTGACCACAAAACCACAATCACATGATCAATTTCCTTATCTTTGTATGTTTGTACTACCTTCTTCATATGCTACTTTTTCCACAAATTAACATACAAAGTGAAAGTAATAATAAAAACAAATGATCTATCAAACTATAAAAGTTATGGTATAAAATAGGATGTAATTTGTTAGTATATATTAACAGTGAAAACAAAACACTATACATATGTCTAATTAGATATTGTCATGTATAGATATTTGCATTTGTCAAAAAATGTATAGATACTTGCAATTATAATGTTGAAATTTTTTAGGAATCATTTTGAAAAATATAGGGACCAATTTACAAACTTTGAAAAAAAAGCTAATGTGTAAATTTTTGAAAAATATAGAAACCAATATGCATCTTTTGAAAAAAAAAAACTATAAGGATCAGTTTAAGATTAATAATTAAACAACTTCAAATTCTTAATTTTTAGGTTGAAATTCCCTAAATTCAACTTTGACGATTTTTATTAATGAAATCTCTTTATTTTGAAGATTTTTTAAATTTCTCATCCAAACATTTTTCTTTACATAGAAGAATTTAATCATCCTTTTTAATTATCCTCTAAAATTTCTCTCTTCCAAAAACATTACTCCCTTCGTCCCAAATTGTATGACGTTTTGGGCATTTCACACATATTAAGAAATGTAATTAATATTGTGTGGGAAAGAAATATTATAAGTTGTTTTACAAAATTATCCTTAATAAATGATATGGGAAAGATAAATGAAAGAATTGAAAGAAGAAAGAGTAATAAATAATTAAGCAACTAGTACCATAGAGAAGTGGCCATAAACCGGATAGTCTTGACCAATTTGAAAGATCGTTTAATGTAGTAGAAATAACTGAATTTTTGGTTTTTTGATCAAGTAAGAGAAACTCAATGGAATTCATAACTGTCTCAATGTTTTGTTTAATTGTCTAAATATTCAAGAATTAAGACCATTCTAATGCTCCCTTCCGCCATGCATAAACTA
>Ga0315913_1010923_pt1 | contig 10353 bp, 2 predicted proteins | sample MpolsnodulesMG_FD_207736 | JGI IMG/M metagenome (GOLD analysis project Ga0315913, IMG submission 207736) | Medicago polymorpha root nodule microbial communities from Los Angeles, California, United States - small nodules | ecosystem: Host-associated > Plants > Roots > Nodule | place: USA...
TTGTGTTTATCAAATGATGAAAGATGATTATTAGATGATGTGAATAATTTATATATGAATGTATGATTGATGATGCTTATGTGTTTTATGCCTTGTTTCTATTCATTTATGATTATGCATCTCTTGTGTTGGATATATTCTCACCCTCTAGTGGCGGGTTGGGCGCCTACACCCTTGTGGTGTAGATTTGCAGGAAGAAGAAGTCTAGTAGTAGTGAGTCTATGAGGATGGCTTTGGAGCCTACTCGTTTACTTATCGCTTTTGGGAGTTTTTATTGAGTCGAAACTCTAATCTGTGGCACTAGGGATTGGGGATTTATTCTATTTTAGATTAGGTTTTAGAATTCTTTTGAATTCAGTTTTGATGTTGATACAAATGATGTGAAAGTTACTTTGATGTTTTGAAAAATCTATTCTGCTGCTACATTTTTAATTTAAATGAAGTGAAGTATTTTTGAATTGAAGAAGATCTGTGACACCCTTGCATGTTAAATTAATTATTGTATTTTTCTTAGAAAATATTTTGTGGGGTTTAGGGTGTTACAGAAACAGAGAGCAGACCATGGAATTCTAAGAAAGAAAATGCAACTGAAACTGAACCTTATGAGCCTTATCAATTTGTGGGACTCTTTATCTTCAAGGAATATAAAAGAGTTAGATGCCTTGGAACAGTTGATGGCTATAGTCTTGAAAAGAATAACAAGCTCGGAGTATGGGTTTTCTTTAATTTATACAACTTACTTAGTGTGTCGCATTATATTTTTTTTTTTTGCAATGTTGGTTTTCTATAATAAAAAATGATAAGTTGTGTTGAGTTTTACACTAAAACAATACTATATCTCGTTCTTTATATATTTCTAAATTTTTTTTGAAAGATCTTATAAAACTATTTGAAATATTGATTATAGTCTCCATATGTAGATATATGTAGACAATTTATTAACGGACAATTATTTGGATGTAGGTTCAATACAAAGTTGATGGGAGGATATAATACATGACCTAAATTGAGGCTTTGTATAGTATGGCAAAGAGTGAGGACTTTTTGTCAACTCAACCATCACTAAATGCAAGGTATACATAGATTGTTATCACAATACACTATAACAAAAAATTGAATTGTCAATAAAAATCATAGATGAAAAAAGGTAGTCTCTAATTTTTTTTGTTTTAATGTATAATAGTCAAATTTCTTAGTCGAAACAACAATCCATGTGGAGAAGATAACTCACGACTTTACTTGGAAGGGTTTGTGCACAATGCAAATCTTTCTTTCTTGTGTTTCCACCCACCTTCAATAATCATGTCCCAGATAGTTTTATTAATTTTCAAAAGAACATGTGACAAAGGATGTGGAATCTAGGATCATTATTTGAAGATTACATTTAAAAGTTATTATTTTGTATTATTTTGAAAACATATGAATTTGATTACATGTAAACCTCATAATTGTATCTTGTTTTAATGATTAAGATATATAATTATTTTGCTCTTTCAACTATATTGTTCCAATTATCTAGTATCATATATAACTTTCTAAATGTTGAGGTCCTAGGTTTGTCTACTTGTGCGGCAAATCATGATGGCATTTAATCGGCTAGTTCAGAATACAAATGTTTGCTAAATAATAAACCATTTGTGATCCCTAATATGTCTTGGCAGTGGATTTGGAAAATTAAAACGTCTGAGGATATCAAATTTTTGATTTGATGTATTTCTCATCAATCCATCCCCACCCTTTTTATGCTCCATCATAGACGTATGGCTCCCTCTAGCTAGTGTGCTCGATGTTTACGATATGAGAAAACTATTTTGCATTGCTTACGGGACTGCAATTTTGCATCCAAGATTTGGCATTCTGTCTGCTTTACTGATATTAATTTCTTTTCCCAAGTAGATGTAGTTTTTTGGATTAAATATAATGGAATTAACCCTTATTTAAATATCTTTTTAGTTGTTCTATGGTGGATTTGGAAGGCGAGAAATTCCACATGTGTTGGTCTTGAGCAAATTAACGATGCCATGGTAACTTATGAAATCTTTAAGCTTTCTTATTTGGTTGATCAATACTTTTAGATCACGGAGCTTTCTAACCCAATAGCTCGTTATGTTGTGTGGCTTCCTTCTCGTATCACTTGAATTATACTTGACGTCGACGAAAGCTACCTTAGTGATATGGGTAGACCAGGTTTTTGTGTTTTGTTTTAGAAAAGGGACTTCTCATTGGATTGATGTTTCTAGCAGTTTCCCTTGTGACTCTAAATACTTGATGAAAGGTCATCTTATGTTATTCTTAGCATGTTTTTTCAGTCATTTTTAGTAGGTTTTAGAAGCAAAAAGGAGGAGTACTAGAACGATTTCCTATGATTTCAGGACTTTTGTAATGTTTTCTATATTTGAGTTTGTAATTCTAATTTACCCGAAACATAGCAATTTTAGGGGTTTTTTGAAGTAATTCACGAAAAAATCATGCAAATTGGAAAATCAAGAACATCTGAAGAATTGTGAAGACTTTGGGAAGACCAAGAATGAAGATTCAAGAGGCCTTAGGAGACTTTACAGTGAGAGGAATTTTGTTCCCAAGTTCCGATGCAAGTTCTTTGAAAACGAAGACCTAAAAACAACGAAAATCTGAGAAACTGGGCCAAGGGAGCATAACCATGCGCCTTGGGAATTCCAAGGTTGCACTTGATGCGCATTGGGCATGCTTTATGTGCCACGATCATTTTAAATGTGAAATATCTCATATGCCAAGTGTAATATCTCGCTCAAAACTCTGTCAGTTAATTGTTTCCGTTTTATTGTGTCTGAGAAAATTTAGAAAAGAGGGGTATTCTAGTATTTCCAAGACACTTACTTATATATAAGACTTTTCCCTTATTTCTCATTCATTTTTCCACTCTTCTTTCTCACAAAATCAGAACAGAACTCCCTCCCTCTCTCCCAAGCACTCGGCTCCCCCTGCACTCATCCCTTACTCATCAATTTCTCAATAATCATCAAATAATTCAACATGCAACCTCAAAATCATGATCCTCTCACTATTTGAAGTATCATGCAAGCATAATTTTCCTCATTTCTTCTCTGTTTAGCCGAAATCACCACCCTCCATAAGAAAATTTGGTAGTGTTCTTTTAAGCTCAACAATGGAAATTGCAAGGGTGTTAATTGGAGCTATTCATAATCTTTTTTGGTGTTAGATGCAAGAGAAAGGAATTTTAATTGAAGTAGAAGCATGTGAGTTTCGTATTTAAGTGTTGATTTTAGCTTAGGGTTTAGGAATTGAAAATGAATTTCATGGATTTAATTAAGAGCTTAATGAGATTTGGGAAAGAACATGAAAAATCATGTGTTATGTTAGAAACTGAGAAGAACATGGAAAATAAACGGATTTTATAAGTTAAATGGTCTGGTTTTGGCTGTTATTGAACTATATATGTTTCGTTTGCAAGTTCATATAAAAGAAGGAATGCTTATGTGAAATTCGTGTAGACATACTTGTGATAAATTTAACATAACTCTCCGAATATAGGTCATATGCTAATGATTTTTAATCCACTGCAAAGAAGACAAAATTCCTATAGTTTAGACACAAGAATTGTTAAATTCTACTAAGTATAGTAGGAGAAAAACTACCTACAAGTTTGAGAAAAGTTTCAGTCATGTTTCTGTACCAATACCCACTCTTTTGTTAAACTGTACCAATTGGATGGTTAACCCTCAAAGCAAAAATTATATCTGTAATCTTGACACCATAAGCTTTCCAACGAGTGTTCGTTTGCTCGAAACAGATATCGTTTGGTATTTTAATTAAATTGTGAAAGTTAAGGTACTCATGCTGGAAATTGCAGGGTGGACCCTACGGGTTTGGCATATGTGAGCCATATGAACCGGTAAGAGAGATGTTTGGAACATGAGGACCGTCTTTTCATGTTGCTCTGATTCCTTGGAGGCTTAGCAGCGTTTAAAGAAACTGATTTTTTAAGATTTGGTTTGATGTAAGAAGCTTGGAAAGAAATTGAGGAATAAGCATAAGTTTAAGCAAGAATGTAGGAGCTTGAGACTTAAAGTTTGGAGATATACTAGTACATGCAAGGTCTCTATGATGTTTATGTATATTGGGCTGTCAAGAACTAGTAGTAATTGAATTTAGAGGACTGGAGAAGATAGAAGCAAGAGCATTGGCGGAGGCTTAAGAAAAAGTTGGAGCAAGCTGTTGAAAGTGGTCAAATAAGTCGTGGTGAGTTCCTCTAGTTAGTTCCCACCTTGGGGTTATGATGATTGTTGTGTGAGACAACATAATTTTCTAGGTTTTGTGTAATTTTCTAGGTTTTGACAACATAATTCTAGGTTTTGCTTGCTTAACTTGCCAATACTTGCCATAATGATGAACTATAGTGTTTATATGGTTTCTAAACATGAATTATGCATTGGGATACTTGGATTTGAGGATTTTGAGCCAAAAACACGTTTTTGCAGGTTCTGGAATTGATAAACTCGCTTAAAGCGAGAAAACACCAGAAGCTACTGGGGTAACTCGCTTGAAACGAGTAGAACTCGCTCAGAGTGAGTTTGACAGTACAACTTGTGTTGTCGAATCGTTCTGTGGTTCAGTAGTGCCGTTTGAGGCCCGATTTCGCAGTACTTTCTTAAAAACATGAACCCCTCAATTCCAAGAACCCACATGCTAGTATTTAATGCTTTCTTGAAAAAAGAAGTAAAAGGCAAGTATTGACATTATTAAGCATTGCATGGCATATGAGTGATAACTCAGGTATAGAATATGTTGGGTAGTGTTCTAGCCCTTAGAGAATGGGGAACATAAAGACTCAACTTACATAGTTGAGAATAGTCATGCTCAGATAGCATTCAGTGGCATATTAGATATATGCAAATAACAACTATTGTATAATACAATAACATAAATGCATCAGATATGCATATAGCACAGATATAGCATTAAACATGCATACAAAAAAGACTTAACAGTTAAAGCTATGAAACGGAGCGGAGCAAACCTAGGTAACATAAGAACCCCAGTTAAAAGGCAAATCCCGAATGTTTCTATAAATGCTTATAGGTTGTGTCCCTCAGCAGGCTCTGGGTTCCGCCGGATGAGATTTTCCCCGCAAAGGAAATCTACACAACGATTATAGTTAGAGGAGTTCTGGTGACTAGCCTTAAATAGGAATTTTCACCGGATTATAGTGGGATGGTGACCGGGTTTACTCCCCTCGGGATCCATTCCGTAAAATGAACTTAGATAAAAATGTTTGTTCAATGCTAACTTCTAACAGTTATATATGAATAGTTTATGAATTATGATGTGTATAAGCATTTGCATATGAACAGGCTTTTATAGCATACAGACGACGATCTTAGTCTACCCCCGATCGTCCAGTTTACAAGATATTAGAATAGCATTCAGATTAGTGGTCTTAGATTTCCCCCGACCACTAAGCCAAGCAGAACATAAATCATGTAGAACAGGTATGTACAAATATATGTAACGATCTTAGCATCATATGATCGTTCAGGTATGTAGAGCACACACGCACATATAATCAACCTCAATGGGTTGTGTTTGTAGAAAGGAGGCAATCGTAGGTATCCCCGAGATTGCCCACATATTAGGTTTTTGGTGGAACTCACTGATACATTATGTCTCAACCCAATCATTTTATGTTTACAGATCAGCAGGTTTCTTGTAGCAAGAGGTAGCAATTATGTAGCCGAATGGATTATCATCAAGTGCTCGTTCGTACGTTGTAGACTTTTCCTATGGATTCAATTATGTATCAGACTTGAGTATTTGACCGTTATCATTTTTACATGTGTATGGACTTGTATTGATGTATGTATATTCATTCAAAACAAATTATGCTGTAATTTTAATGTATTCAGTACTAAGTTAACGCACATGCTAAATATTCTAGATAAATTTAGTATGGGTGTTACAAAGTGCCAGGGCCGTAGGCGTAATTTTATGTGTTTGTGCGGGTTTAGCCCGCGTTTTTAGCCCAAACCCAGTTAGAAACTCTCACTATAAATACCAGTCTTCCTCATTCAGAATTTCTCATTCATAATTGTGGCATTTCAAGAGGAAGACAACTTTGGAGCTTCATGAGAGTTACCTTGATTTTCTAGGGTATATTTTTATCTTTAGTAATATGTTTTTAGTTACCATGTGTAACTAATTCTTTTTAGGTTAGAGTTCTAAGATGAACCCTCTATTTACTTTTGTTGGATAATCATTTAATATAATGTTTTTTTTTTTATTTTTTGTTCGCTATTAAGTTTTATTAGGAAATTCCTTAGTTTATTTATGTAGTAGGTGCAACCCTAGATTAGATACTTAGGTTGTGATAGGGCCTAATATTGATCATACTATCTGGATGCTTATATCTTGATATTTATATCCTTATGCTAATAACTATCTGTTTAGGAAGTCATTAGTTAGTAATTAGCGAAAGATACCGTAATTAAGGAAACAAGTACCTACTTGAAGGAAATAAGTCGTAGCCTAATAGAACCATTCTCTTTAAACCCTGGGTAAGGTAGACAAGATAGAGCTGCATGTTTGTAGAACTACTAAGTGCGGAGAGAGAGTGTGTTATGAGTGTCCTAAGATTCATAGATGAGCTGACCTACTGGAACCTTGTCCTTCATTGCCTTGGGAAAACCTGGAACGCCAATTTAAGTTTATGCTTTCAATTACCTTAGAGACGGTAAGACCCCACACGTAAGGATCACCGTGTGATCAGCAGGTGCATCTTCGAACCTTCTAGGTTTGTCACGTCCCAACGGCCTCATCACTTGTATAGTCTACCTAAGATAAATAAATGCGACATTACTGCTATTTAATATTAAACAATATAAATAGGGCGTATTCGAAGAATCCTAATCGTTGCTTACTTTTCTGCAACCAAAAACAGGTAAACTTACTCTGTTGCAAACAGATAAAAATTGCAACTCTCTAACCCTTATCTTTTATTATATCGTCAACTTATAAAAAAAGTAACGCAAATATTTTGGACGAAACGACAATCCTTGTGGATACGATACTCTACTTATCACTTTATTACTTGATAAACGATTTGGTACACTTGCCTAATTCGATGCGCATCAATACTCATACTTAGTTGGTTAAAATTATTATTTACGAATTAAAGATAGCTAGGAATCAAAATTTTAAGAATATTGTATGTTACTTTGATCCCATGCTCGCTCTCAATCTTATTACTAAAACAATATTCATCTCATTGTTATTCGGTTGAGATTCTCTCTATCCAATATTTGTTTAAGCTTGATTGGAATGTCTTATTAATCCATACCTTAAGATAAGGTAATTATGGTGTTGTCATGTTTGCTAAATTAGGATTTCCGGGCTCTAAGAAGTTATTCATTTGGCATGATCCTCCTCCTAGTCTTATTTCCATTCTAGAGTATGACTATCTGAGGAATGGAGATTGTTGGAGTAAGCCCTAATAGCTAATATATATTGATTGGATTTGGCTTTGCATCATGATATTTATATTTGGCATTTCTTTATTGATTTTGTTATGTTTTAAAATAATAAAGTCCTTACAACAGTTAGTTCGTTTAATGGAACATTAAGTGTGACATAATCATGAAACCCCAGTACACTAAATGACAATTATTCTTAAAGTATTCATAGTCAAGCTTTATTGTGAAGTGGGATAGTATTAAAGAATATAGACTATTATGTGGGTAGACGGATGATCACATCTAACGGATCATGGATAAAGAGTTATCAAGTCTTCACATAGATATAAATATTAAGAGTAATATTTAATTTGGCTAGATGGAATTTGCCCCTCCTACTTAACAGGAGAAATATCTAAGGGCCCAATATTGAACTGGACAAGGGTGACATACTATGCCTTGTGTTCAATATAAACATGAGGGCAAAATTGTAATTATACATAATATCGTTATTACATAAAAGTTTTGTCAAATCACTTGACATTTTTGTCACTCTGGTAGCAGTGATGTGTTGTTAGACACTGCTCACTGTTTATAATATTAAATGTAAAATTTAATATTATTACCAACGCTGCAAAATGACAATTAAACAAGAAAAATAAATAAGACTTATTATTTGGGGGTGCATTCAGTAAGTAGAGCTAATTAGTTAGCAAAAACAAGCAAATGGGTTATTGGGCTTACATCAGTCCAATAGTGCTGACTTGTTTAGCACCCCAAGTGGTTTTATAATTAGAGCCCTTTTGTCAAAGCAAGAATACACTCTTAACCTAATTCACTCTTTTTTGAAACCCTAAATCTGTCTCTTCTCTCTAAGCCTTCGTTCGTAAGAAGCTAGCACTGTGAGTGCAGGAAATTGTTCGTGTAGACTAAGTGGAGGCGTTGTCATTGAGCAGTACTTGTGATCACTCTCCTTTTGAGGTAAACACATAATCCTTTTAAGTTGTTGTTTGATTTATAATTAATGATTTAATCAAGATCCGTTCATCTGAATTTGTTCCGCTAAGTGGATTAAAACTTGAAAAAGCCTCTCTTGAAATCCCTACAATGGATTCTTGACAGAGTAGTTTGTTTTTGGTTTTGTTTTATCCTTGGGTTATTACTATATATTATGATGCGGTGTAGATCTGGAATCTGCTAGATTGCAACAATTGTGTTACAAAATTTACTAATTAAATACAATTTTTTGAAAGAACTAATTAAATCCACATTTAAAATCTCAATAATTAAATAGTTTTTTTCTCTTCAAATTATAGAACTATGAAAGAACTTGTTATAATATTTACTTTATCGCAAATACATTATATTGTAATGTTAATTAGTTTTTTATCTTGTTCACATAAAACACATGATAGGAAAATAAAATATCTTGTCTATATCTTATCATATCTACATCCATATGCTTTAATCTATCTCTCGGTACCATATTCTGACTATCAAATGTGTTCTTAATAGATTACAAACACAACTTATTGCAAGTAAATTTAATGGGAACCTATTAAAAAAAATTTAAGAGAATGGGTACCTATTAATTTGGTTTGGTCATATTTACAAAAACCAAATAAAGACATTACATATGGGGAAAATATATAAATTTATAGATAAATACAATAAAAACAGTATATATGGTAATGAATTATTAATTGTTTGACTGAAATTTTTTTTATTAATTTCCATATGTAATGTTATTTTATTTGGTTTAAACATAAAGTTAATAGATTTATATATTTTTCCAATAAATTTACATATGGAAATCAGTTATTGGGAAAAAAGATTTTGAAAATCAAATTTCATTTGGGGAAAATTCTAGAGACATATTGTATGTACCGAGGTCAATCACACTAATATAAATTAATGTTATTTATGTTACAAACGTTTCTTCTTGGTCTTTCAAAAAAAACATTTCTTCTCAGAGATTTTGAAGGTATTTTTTTTCTTTCTAAATACTTGAGGGTGTGGCAAGAAGTTTTATGAATGATTTTAATAGATTTCATTTGTTTTGAGGAAAATTTTAATAGATTTCATGTTTGCTAAGTTCTTGATCTTCTAACATTCAAAATAACAAAATTTGATTGTTGTGATTGTTAAATGGAATTGCTTTAGGGTTTTGAAGATCTTCACTTCAAAATGGACAACAAAGATAATGATCAATGCTTCGTTAATGGAGGTAAATCATTCTTGATCCCTCATTATATAATATTTATGTCTCATTCACACAATTTTTTTAACTTGGATTTAATTTATGAATTGGATTCTTTCTCTTTAATTGTTACATTTTTTCTTTTATTTGTATGATTCTAGTTTTCTATTAAACTCTGAATATTGTATAAGAATTTTTTTTTCATTTGATTTGGTTTTAACTTGGAAGTACAATAAAAAAAAGTAGAGTAATTAGATATATTATCATAATATTGAAATTAATATATTGTACGAGATCATATGTCGTTAAAATGTTTGTTAATTTTAAAAAAAAACAAATAATTTCAAACAAGAAGAGGAACAAATGTGTGTGTAAGGGGGATATATATATATATATATAGAGAGAGAGAGAGAGAGAGAGAGATAGATAGATAGAGAGAGAGAGAGAGAGATAGATAGATAGATAGATAGAGAGAGAGAGAGAGAGAGAGAGAGAGAGAGATAGAGAGATAGAGAGAGAGAGAGAGAGATAGATAGATAGATAGATAGAGAGAGAGAGAGAGAGAGAGAGAGAGAGAGAGACCTCAATAGGTGACAAAGAGATAGGACATCATAAGCAAGAGAACTCAAGTTGATCAATCTAGAGTTGTTATATCTCAATTCATCAAATCTAATAAGAAATGCTCCTTTAAGACTATTAAAAACATTG
>Ga0315913_1010926_pt1 | contig 10352 bp, 4 predicted proteins | sample MpolsnodulesMG_FD_207736 | JGI IMG/M metagenome (GOLD analysis project Ga0315913, IMG submission 207736) | Medicago polymorpha root nodule microbial communities from Los Angeles, California, United States - small nodules | ecosystem: Host-associated > Plants > Roots > Nodule | place: USA...
TAAATAGTAACTTTACTCTATTTATGTTTTAAAAGTAGTGTGACATTCCGTTTTACGTTAAATACTCTGATTACTTGTATTATTTACATTGTTGGGAAAACGGGGTGTTACAAGTATTGTCACCTCTCATTCCATTTTCATGTGCTTTGTTAACTTGATCATTGAAAATTGGGCAGTTGCTAATATTTGACCAACATTTCCATCAGTTTGGAGTTCAATTTACATCCTTTTTTGCACGAGTAATAAAAGCAGGGAACTGAGGATCATGTTATGCAGTCACATAAAGTGATTGCTGAAAAATGCTAGGGAAAATTAAACCAAGAAAAATCAACATTTATAGTTATCGTTTTGTAAAAACGAAGTGATGAGTAATATGTAAAGGATAAAAGCAAAGATCAACTAAACTCAACAAAACAATGTAACCAAAGTAAAATTATTTAAATTCGGTTGTTTGGTTTAGTTAAAAGAAACGACATCTTAATCTTTAAAATTACATATAGTCGGTGTTTCCTTGCTTTGGTTGTATCGTATCTCTCTTGGCCTTCAACATCAATCATTTTATTTTCTCTAATTTTGTCTTTCGTTGTCGCTGTCAATGGTTTTCTTAAGAAGTTGCAGATCAAGACTGATTTACATAGAAAGAGTTATAGAAAATGACATTGTTACCATACAAATATTAATCAAGTAATAATAGATTGTCTAATGAAGGTCTAACGAAGGTCACCATATAGAAATGAATTTTGGACTACCAACCGATGTATGGGCCAAGATTTGGAGAGAGTAATGGTGAGGATGGTGTGAATCATCGCAGTTTTTACCACAAGACTAAATGGCTCATCACAATTAACACCTGCACTTTGAGACCGGCCCTCACCTGCAATATGAGCTTTGAAACCCTAAAAAAACCATTAGATTTCTTTTTATGATGGATATCCACATACATCGAATAATATTAACATCACAAGGTTGTGGAACCATAGGAAATCAGAATTCGTGTGAGCCTGAGGACGCGGACCTAGGATGCTTGGTTGCCTTGGAGTACCGGTGGGTCATGTCCACTAAGATGTAGGATACGGGTAAGGAGGTATACCTCAAGGAGGTGGGGTCCTACCCCAGGGAAACCACGAAGGGATACCGGAGCTACTGTCATGGCTGAGAGGACCAAGATGGATCATCAAAACTGGAAGTACCGTGTTGTCCACGCTATCTGGTGCGAGTTTGATCAGACCTGGTTCTGCGTCAGTTGAAGCGCTTTTGGGAGAAGTGGTCAGAGTCTCGTGGAATGGTAGTATGCAAGGCAGTGGGAGAGCTAGTGTTATGCATTTTGGCCAATCCGGATTCCTCCAAGGTGAGCATGGAGCGAGCCTTAAAAAAATTGAAGGTAAAGTATTGCTCTGACGAATCAAAGTTGCAACCACACGGTACAACTCAAACAGTTCAAAAACCAGTTGAAGGACCATACGATGACTGCTGACGGATGCTCCAACATTCTTCAATTGATCAGAGAGTTGCTTGAGTCGTTGGCAATAAGCATATATGTTAGGAAAGTTTTCCATGCGAGTGGATAAAAAATCTTGTTTAAGGGCAACAACACGAGAGTTTCGATTGTCCTTAAAGAGGTTAACCATAACTCTGGTTATGAGAGAGAGAGAGAGAGAGAGAGAGAGAGAGAGAGAGAGAGAGAGGTTGCTGGGGCAGCCTTGGGTGAAGAAAAGGGATTGGTGGCTGCTGCACGTAAGAAAAAGATAGGTCACACTAGATACAAAACTAGTGATATGATATAGGAATGTAATGTCTTGGTTTATTTATCACAGTAAAGGGTATATATACATTAAGGGCAGTGCTATATACTGCGACAGAATATCCAGCGAAAATTTCACGACATACATTTTCTATGTATTTTAAGTGCAATTATTTTTTTTTAGTTTTGATAGAAGTACTGGAAGCTTATTAAGATAAAAAAGTAATGGTAATTGACTGTTTGCCACCGCTACACCACTTGGGTTTGACAGAGACATGTCTCCATGTCCCATGCATCTATGTTGTGCTCAGGCTCCCACTAAATCAAAATAAATATTTTCAATTACAAATTTAGTCAATATAAATCAAATTTGGTGGAGTAAAGTTGAACAAGTTATAATTAAAAGCATGCTGCCCAGGTTTTTATGCTATTGTTCCTCATTCGTGAACTTTTCGCGATAAATAATATCGGGACATAAATCATTTCCCATACATTAATAATAATGTATAAGTCAAACCGATTGAAATAATGACAAACATAAATGAAAATGATTTCAAATATAATGACAAGAATATCATTCTATGATCAATTAATGATAGGGCTAAAGATATTAAATTTGAGAGCATCATTTTTAGTATTTCCATATGGATATATGAAGTGAAAAATTGTCATATTTTGTTTAAGAATTATTTTGTAATGAACTAATTTGCTCAATCTAGATGTACATATTTATATTTGATTCTCAATTTAGATATTTTGTAGATGTCATTCATATTTATTTAATTATAGTAAATAAATCAATATATATATATATATAGTGTACGTGTCGGAATTCGTGCATCATAGGCTCAAACAGATGTGCTCTAGGCTGACTGGCCTATTTTTCGCATTGGGGACGCACAGTAACAATTGGGTCGTAATGTAACATTGTTAAATTATACTATATAAATTTAACACTAATTCCTTTTATATATCTATTTTACTTAACATACATAAACAATTTCATATGATAGAAAGTAAAGAAGATAATGCTGCCAGCACAAATAAACTCCAGAAACTCTGAAGGCTGTACTGCACTAGAAGTCTTCTCAAAAGAGCATCAAAAACTAAGCGAAAATGCAGAGTCATGGATGAAGAAAACCGCAGAGTCTTGTATGCTAATTTCAACTGTCATTGCTACTGGAGTGTTCGCTGCTTCAACTACTGTACCAGGCGGTACCAATGACACAGGAAAACCAAACTACTTGAAGGAACCATCATTCAGACTCACATGCAAAGAAAATTTGGCTCATACAGAACTAGTTCAATGAAGAAAAGAAAATTCCGGTAGAACATTCGTACTCACATGCAACTCAAGATACTACTAATACCAGACATGTTTAGCTAGTAACACAAACAAGGAAAGTACTCACTGAATCTATAGTAGGGGCACTATTTTAGTCTTTGAACTGCATGAGTTGCCTGTCATTCGCGTGTCTAGTAGAAACCAGAATTCCTAACTTTTTAAATTCACGGCAAAATAAGACACGGTCTTATGGTTTCCGTGTTTTCAAACGAATCCAAACGAACACTTTAAGTATTACATATTATATTTTTATCAAATAAGAGGGATCCATTAATTACAAACAGGTCATCTTCATGCCTAAATTGGAAAAAAGGTGGATATTGTGACTCAAAATTGAAGAATTTGAAGTTTGCTGGAAAGTCAAAATCGGGGTTCGAATGGTGTTGTACGTGGCCCGAATTTTGTCTGTTTTTTGAAGACATTTGATTCGACATTTTTCGGGGCCCGAATGGTCAAAACCGGCGCCCAAATTGTTGCAGTAGAAAAATAAAACAACTTTTTCTTGGGTATGTTTTGTTCCAATTTTTTGAGGGATGCTTTCACTGTAAATATAAACCTTGTATCAGATGAATATGTGTGTAGAAAACAGGGTTTAGAAGCCAACATACAAACTAAGGTTTATAGAGAATTTCTCTGGGCAATAAACATTAGGGTTAAGATTGTTTTGATTCACCTTGAACAAAACACTGTTAGGATTGAGTCTCTTGGTCACGGGAAGAGGTTGGAACTTGGGTAGAATTAAGTTTGAAGATTGATTCTTGTAACCCTCAATATCTATTTGTAAAGAAACTTATATCATTATAGTGGAACGGAGAGCTGCTCTCTCCCCAGAGTAGGTCATTATTAGACCGAACTGGGTAAACAAATTCTTGTGTTCTCCTTATTCCTTTTATCTCTTGCTGTTTATTTTTGTTTAAATTATTTTGTCACCTGCTTGATTTGATTGCTTAGTTTTATTTGCTCCACGCATCAAGTTTTTTATTGGTGTGTTTTTGCAACGAATTCACAACAGATACAGATACATATGTGCATAAAGAAGCATTGTTTTGCAAAGTATAAAAGTAAGACAAATAAAATCAACAGCATAATTTTGCAAACCATAACCTGATGCATAGAAAAATTAAATGATGCTTCAATTCAAAATACAAAACACAAGATTGACCTCAAGCAACCATGCTACCGACATCAACAAGAAATTAGAATGAACCAATGGAATGTATGAGTTGGGTGAGGGCCGGGAATCATCATAGTGGACTTCGACCAAGAAGCTAAATGGCATTGATTTGAATATCATATCCTCATCCAAAACCATAATACCTTGGGTATATAATAAGTCATATGTTGTTCAATATTTTTACTACTAAATCAACATCCAAAGCAAACCTTTTTTAAATGGATGCATGAATCATGGACTACTGAAAAATAAAATGCAGAGGAGAAACAAATAAACAAAGACTACATATATACTCTTCATACAAAATCAAAGAACCAGCCATATCACATATCTCAAACCAATCCGAAAAATCAGAATTAGCTAATACACGCACAGGTATTAGATATCCAGACTCAAATTTATGTAATAGATAAACTCAGGTGTGTGCCGGATCAAAGCCATGGTGAATTTCTGCAAAATTTCTGTTTCAATTGATCCTTGGGCATTACGTAATGTTAAATTTCCCTACACATTGTCTTCAGAAATGAAGAGCAGAAACGGTCAACCATTTGAAAATTGCATATATGTTTTCATTCATAAACTTTGAATTTTTTAACCAAATTCCGAATTCATCTTTGAAAATACTTTGTTAATTACAATTCTTAAGAAAAATTAAGCAAGTGGATGTAGCTCTTGCGTATCAACAAGCTCGTGCATAGTTGAGAGACCGACTTCTAAGAAATGGAAGCAATTACTAGGGGTGTTCGTGGGTGGGTTTGGCCAAACCCAAATCCAAACTAAATAGGGTACTCCGGTTTGGGTTAGGACCCGTTATACTATAGGGTGGGTTTGGACAAATCCACTAATTTTTGGGTTGGGTTGGATTAGGTAATGGGTTAGTCTACTTATTTTTCTAATTTTTTAATATTAAATGACTAAATGAGAAGTCCTCATAGTTTTGTTTTTAAAATAGTACTCTACTTTTTTAATTTCTTAAAAAAAGATGTTTAACTTATTTTACTACAACTTTATGCATCATAGAATATCAAATAATAAACTTCATCATAAAATACTTGCAACAAACTAAAGTTGCATACATAAAATTGCATTAGTATCAAATTAACCAAAAAGTGCAACATATTAATTTGTAATTCTAGTATGTTTTAATTTTCAATATATAGGGTACAACGTGTATGTTTTGAAAATATAACTTTCTTCTATCCTATGAAAATAAAGATAAAAATAATAACATTATTGGGTAAGTGGGTTTTTTGGATTTGGATATGGTTTTACCCGAAACCCATTTATTTTTATGGGTTTTCCATTTTTAGAAATCATACCCATTATCCAACCCAACCCATTTTTTTGGGTTGTTTGGGTGGGTTTGACCGGGTTTTCTGGATTGACCCAACCCATGAACAACCGTAGGAATTACTATCCAAAATAGTTGAAGATGGACCCTTCATAGAGGAGTTTACTAAAAGTTTTAAGGGTAAGTTGTGGATTTAAAATGGGTCCTGCTAACCGGTGCCTCTGGAGCACTGGTTAAACATACCATTAAAGGGAATTAAACTGTTTTTGACTTTATTATAAATTAATTACACAATTTCAATGCATTAACTACTATATAATTTCCTTTTTCATATCCTTAAGGCACTGGTTAGCATTTTCCATTTAAAATTACTATCCAAAACAGACATTTCTATTACAGAGTTTAACAAAATAAATTACTTTCAAGTGTTTTTCAATTATCCCTAAAAAAAAGTGTTTTTCAATTAACGTTTGTTACGATTTTTAAAAAATAATGAGAATCTAAAATAAAATCTCAAAAGAGCTTCAAATATAATTCGTTTTTTTAAAAAAAATAAATATCTACTTAAAATTGAAATATTTGCAACTCCTTTTTTATTGTCTAATATTTGATCTTTTCAAAATGGTTAACTAATCAATAAACAAAAATAAATATCAAGCAGAGAAATTCCTTATGAACAAAGCTAACAATTTCCTAAGTATTTGCAAATACAGTTGCACTGTAAACTTGGTAGTAAACTAAATAAGATCAAATGAAGGGAAGCAGTTTGTCAAAAAAAAAATAAATGAAGGGAAGCAGTGTAATTTAACATTGATTTAAATCATTTTGACTCACATAATCCTGCTTCAAGTCTTTATCATAACCTGACCCACAAACAAATCCTTAAAGTCTTGCACCTTCTTAATTTCTCAATCATATGATTCTTGTTGCTATTTCTCTATTACTAAACTATTTTTTCCATAAAAGACTAATCACCAATATTTCTCAATACCCTTAAAAAAAAACTCAGACTTCTCAATAATAAAAGACTGAAATTCCAAGGATACTGTATCGAAATTGGCTATTTGTTTCCATTCTTTTTTCTTACATTTGCATACACAATCTCTCTAATCTTTTCCTTTTTTATATTGTCTAACATATGAACATTTAAAAATGGGAAAACTTGTAATCGATAAACATCATTAAAACAAAGAGAGAAATCCTTATGAACAAACCAGATAATTTCCCAAGTATTTGCAAAGGAAAAAAATATTATTACTAACTTGGGAGATCAAATGAAAGATAAAGAATGCAGTTTATCCCCGTAAGCTTAGCTCAGTTGGCAGAGATATTGCATATTATATGCCTAGGCTGAGGTTCAAACCCTTGACACTCCACTCTCCACGTTTAAAATGTGTAAACTCTAGCCACTAGGCTACTTGACAAAAAAAAAAACTTGACAAATATAACTTCAAAGGACAAATTTAAATATCATCTGAAACGGTTGTAAAATGTTCATTAGTGTTACTGTTTTTTATAATGATTTTCCCAATTTAAAAGAAGAAGAATAAGGGTAACAGTGCAATTTAGCACTATTTTAAATCATTTTGACTTAGCTCATGAATGACATTCAAAACTCCATTACACTCAGTTTCGTGTTGTCTCTAAAATGCTTAAATTTACCATGAATTACATGGCACTGGTACATTACTTGTATAATGCAGCCACCACCATAACAAAGTTTATAAATACCTCCTTGAACAATATTTGTATTAGCATACAAAAATGAGTCCAATTAAAAATAATGATATGGGGAAGGGCTATTCAGTAAACTCTCCTGCAAATAAAAATTCTAAAAAACCTGCAAATAAGATAAATCCAGTCTCAGAACAAATGAAAGGTATAAGCCTTTCGGAAAAGCCTCCTCCTCCTCTTGTGGCAAAGAAGACTCCATCGAAAAGGCCCTTAAGTGATCAAAATGCCAAACTGTCTTCTAATGGCAACACTAAGTGATATGGCCAACAGGTAACAAAACACTATGACTGTACGTATTTAAAATTGGGCATTGTGACTATAAGTAATTAAAATAGTCATGCACCATGTAGATGTGTTTTTTTTTTACCATTGTTTTCAAAATCCTGACTTAAATCTTAAAATCTAGGATTTTGCGACTTTTTTCACCTTCAACGACTCAAATCCTTAGTAGAATCCCAAAATAGACGAAATCCATCGATTTTGATTGCGTTTTTACGATTTCTTATAAAGTAAGTGATTTATGTTTATATATTTCATTTATAACATATATTTAGTATTATTTTTTTTGGTAAAATCCATCGATTTTGATTGCGATTTTACAATTTCTTATATTGATTCTACAAAAGTATAGTTGATTAAAATCCTTCGATTTTGGTTGCAATTTTAGGATTTTCGATTTTGCTCATCTCTTTCGACCTGAAGCAAAATCCCAATTTTGACAACCATTTAAATCAATAAATTAAGTCTTAACATATTTCAGGAGGCTAGGTGTAATACAAAGTCTTCTCAGGAGGTATTTCTCCTTTTTTTTTATTGAAAATAGTTTTCTTCAAAGGATAAACAAACCAGTTTTTAGGATAAAAATCATTTTTTAACAATATGGTTAAGAAAAAAACATACACAATATAATTAAAAGATCAAAACTATTTTTTTAATTATTTTAAACAAACGGCCTAAATTTGATTGGTTTTAATAAAAAAGGAATTATATGTTCACCGACCAAGTTATAATATTTTTTTAAAAATTGAGTAACCTAATAAAAATTCAAAGACTCAACTATACATTTTTTTACAGTTCAACGATTCAATCAAGCCCGATTCCTAACACTTCATGAGCCTTAGGTCAAATTTGGGAAAAATGCCTCATTACATAATACATCATAATTTCTTTTCATAAACGATGATTGAGACACAATAATTTTGACGGTTGACATCCGAGTTATGTCGGCACCCCAAGTCACCATAATACGATGTCTTAAAATCTCATCTATGCCGACACTACAAAACGACGTGTATCAAATGCATCTCATCCTATATATTATTAATAAAAAAGAATAAAAAAAATGTTGAGGGGAAAAATGCACCCCATCCTATATACGAATAATACGATGTTTTCAATCATAATGTATTTTAGTTTGAAATTTTATTTAAGAATTCTCAATTAATTTAAGGAGTGTTTTATTATTTCATTATTAAGCCCTTATATTTTGCATCAGGACATTCATCATTTCAAAATAATTGCAGGCTCTTTTGCTTGTGGAAATTTGACATGGGAAGAAAATTTACAGCAGCACCAGATTCTATTGTTTGTTAAAGATTCACCGTTTGTTTGTTATAATTGTTGTATTGTAATATTAATTTAGAATGTTAGTTAGTTAGTTGGTTAATAAGGGTTTGTTTTCTGTTACCAGTTTGTTGCAACTGTTATGGGTGTATAAATAGAACTCGGTGTATTAATAAAAGTGTGTATTCCAAATTCCGATATGCAATATCAATTCATTCTATAAAATTTGAGAAATCATTTGGTCCATTTTCTAAGTCCTAAAACAGTTTCATTGTCTAATCATCTCTTTTTTTACAATGCCAAGTGACTTTTACTATACAGCAGAATTAATTCTTCTGTTTGTTAAATAATTCATAGCAGGGGTGGCCTGAGCACGGGCCGAGGGACGGCAGCCCAGGGCATCATAATTTTACGGGCACTAAAAAATATAGTTTTACTACCTATATATGTATGTATGTATATGTACTCCGATAAAAAATTTAAAATGCTAATTGCTGACAAAATTACAGGGGCACTACAAAGTCAAAACTAATAAATGACGTTACTAAATGAAATATAAAATAAAACCAGTCACATGTACCAAAAAATATTAATTACGTCTATAATTTTAGCAACTAAACTGATGAGTCATGAGTGAAAAGCAAGTGAATAATCTAATTGAGGCACTAAAATTAAAACAATGATATGGAGTACTAAGAATAATAAAGTCAGATTTTTTACATTTGCATATTAAAAGTCGCAATATGTTACCTAGTTTATGAGTCTCTTTTCTTTCTAATTCTTATTCTCTATGACTAACATTTCCATCTCAATTTGTAAACAAAAAACATCTCTCCATCTCACTTATGCAACTATTTAATAGTCAAACTAATTTTCACTTTTGAGGAATCAACATTGAATTATGATCCATGTGTGCTGTTTTGATAAACATGTTGTCTTTAGTTAATTAAACTTGTCGAGTGAATCCTGGACTTCAGGACATGGATCCTAACTTAGAGCTAATCGGTTCACATTTCAAAAATTCATACTTGTGTTCTTCTTGCTCGATATCAAATGAAATGTTTAATAATCTTTTCATTCATTTCTCTTAATCTTATCATTTTTTGTAGAATCTTTCTTTATAGGGGCATCAATCTCTTGATCTGTCCAAGGGATCTAAATTTGTAGGGCTGGCCCTAATTCATAGCCATAATACTCCGAGTTTAGTAGCTAACATAACATCTCGAATTTATTGAAAAATGGTGTTACTGAAAAAAATTGGCAACTTAATTAAAAGAAAACAAAAATATATGGAGACAGTTTTTTAGAAAGAGTTGTGTTGTATATTGGCTTCAAATTGGATTTGCAGGAAACCTAAAATCGTGTCACGATTTCTGGCACCGTGAAACGATTGGATAGGCAGTGAGCAGGGTAGTTTTGAGACGGAAAATCGTGCCACGATTTGGGAAATCGTGACACGATTCAACTACTTCCTCACCAAGTTTCCCTTGAAAGGGACTATTCA
>Ga0315913_1010932_pt1 | contig 10348 bp, 9 predicted proteins | sample MpolsnodulesMG_FD_207736 | JGI IMG/M metagenome (GOLD analysis project Ga0315913, IMG submission 207736) | Medicago polymorpha root nodule microbial communities from Los Angeles, California, United States - small nodules | ecosystem: Host-associated > Plants > Roots > Nodule | place: USA...
AAAATTTGATATTTTGAAAATACTCATCGAGACAAATCTAACGACATCTTATATGATATTATTTATCTTTGTATATTAGTAGAAAAACATGGTCAAAGTAAGTTAGGTTAAAATTACACATTTTCAAATAGGTCATCTATTGCGGGACGGAGGGAGTATATTGGTTCAACTTTCTGTTCTTTGACATTTTCAATTAATATATAGGAGCTGCTGATGGAGAAAAAGGCAAATGATGATGTGAGCAGCAACAAGGAAACTCTATGGAACAATTCGTTTTCTGATTCACATTCTCATTCTCATTCTCATTTTGACGAAGAAGCACCTTTAATGTATTCGTCACGGATATCTCATCTTGGAAGAAAGCCAGCATAGCAACAATCTAGCTTAGAGGCAAAAGAACATTCATCTTGGAAGAAAGCTAGCTTATCAACAATCTGAGTTTTAAGAGTCAAAGATCTTAAAGGAACCAAATCAAGTATATGTCTTAACCTTTCTTCCCAAAAGAACGTACAAAGACTCCATTAGAATAGGGAGGAAAATCAAAAGAGGGAAAACAGAGCAGAGGAAACATACATATTCTTTCGGCAGAGTTGATTTCTTTAATGTTAAAAGTATTCATTAGTAAATTAATTCATTTTTGTATAGGCTTTGGCTGGACCATGCAATGAAGGTTCTATTTATTCCACATGGACTGATATAACTCTGATCGATGATTATCATCAAGTTGCTAGTGTACTTGATATTTTTTTTTACCTATTTTTGCTGACTGTTAATTTAAAATGAAAATGGTTGACAATGATATGACTTCTCATTTTCTTGGTGAACTTAGAATGCAGATTGGAATGTAATCGAATAATTATATTTATCCCCTGAAGCATGTTTGATGCAATTAAGTTCATCCAGTTTTAGTGATAATGATTATTCTACAATGTAATGATGCTAATTCTCGTATTGCTGCTATATTGTTCTTTTGAGGAGAAGGGAATCCATACTCATTAGTATTATTTTAGCATTTCATTACTTTTTTTCTCTCCCAAAAGTTCCATTGGAATGATGGCCTTCGATTTTTTTTGAGAAACTTTTCTCCCTCCCTAAAAGCAGTTGGGAATCACGCATGTGAATTTTATTTTATTTTTTAGAAATGCTAGAGTCCACGAAAATAAATACCCAAGTTGATAATTTGTAACTTTTTTGAAGTTTAAAAATCGTTCTTTCCAATTTTTTTATTTTCCCTTTTTCTTATATCATTGATCAAATTAGTGTCAAACATAGGAGTTGAACTATGATATAGAAATATTGGATTCAATATTGTGTATTAATTTTTTTTGAAAAGCTTAAAAAATATATATGTTAGCAAATATATTGACATACTCTCTAGCTTCACAACCTCTCAAAAGTATATATATATATAAGAAAGAAAGTGAGGTAGTTAGACTTAGGATGATGGAAGATGGTTGTACATTCTCGTCGGCGAAGATATCCGTTTGGTGGGACATAGAAAACTGTCAAGTCCCACGATACTTCAACGACGCTAATTCCATCGCTCAAAATATAACCACCGCTCTCTTCAACTCCAACTTCCATGGCCCACTTTCCATTTCTTCTTACGGTGACACCACTCGCATCCCCTCTCACGTTCAACACGCGCTTTCTTCCACCGGCATTTCCCTCCACCACGTCCCCGCCGGTATACTATACTATACTATACACCTCTCTAACCCTAATCGCTTTTCATAATCACTTTTTCTTTTGTTTTTTTTGCAGGTGCGAAAGATGCTAGTGATAAGAAGATACTTGTTGATATGTTGCTATGGGCTATTGATAACCCTGCACCTGCTAATTATTTGTTAATTTCTGGTGATAGAGATTTTTCAAATGCCCTTCATCAACTTCGTATGAGAAGGTATAACATTCTTCTTGCTCAACCTTTTTGTGCTTCTAAACCTCTCACCGCTGCCGCCAAAATTGTTTGGCAATGGCCTACACTCATTGCTGGTGGTCCTCCTTTCTTCACTGAACCAAACCCTAATTTCTCTAGGAAACTTTTCTATCAACCTAATATTTCTGTTTCTAATTCTCAACAATCAAAGACTTCAAAGTTTTTTAGATTAGCCCCACATGAATTCTTTTCTAGTAATGACCCTACAATAATCCCAATTACCACTAATCTCCAAACTCACTATCACTCCTCAACTAAAAGCATTGCTGATTTTAATGATCATAATAAGCAATTAATGCTTCCAATTTCGAATGTTAATGATGATGCAACCAATGTTGGAAATGATAACAGCTCTAATTGTGGTAGGGGTCAAGAATTTTGTAATGTGAGGAAAGTGAAGAGTATGCCAACAATATCAACTTATGAGAATTTGCAAGGACTTGTGGATGTTATTCTACTCACTTTGAATACACTCATGACTGAAATGGTTTTTCCTACCGAAGGAAATATAATTGATTGCATTCGTTATGGGGATCCCAAATATGAAACAGTTGATATTAGGAAAGGTTTGCATTGTGCAATTGAGCAACAGAAGGTGGTTAAACAAGTCTTTGGCACATTACGTTTGTATGTCGTTGCAAATGAGAATCTATGGAAGTGTGTGAACCCTTTACGTGGTTTGCCCAGTCATTTCCCAGACGCAATCTGGGTTAGGATAGAGCAATTCCTTGCTTCATCTTCAGGAAGATCGGCGATTTTGGCGTCTTGTAACAGGTAAAACTATATTGTTTTTCTTAGTTCCTTGAAGCTTTATTAGTTGTTAAGTTACTGATGTAGTCACCTTTTGTGTTTTATTAGATATGAAGCTTCATTAATTCTAAAGAAATTGTGTCTTGAAGAGCTTGTGTTGGGTGATGTACTTAAGATTTTGGAGATTATAATCACAATCAAGAAATGGATTATACCTTATCATTCTAGATGGCAGCCGATTACCATTTCACTTACAGAGACTAAAGATGATAGTTGATGATACAGATAGTATTTCTGGCCTTAATATAGCAAATCAATGTGAAGTTTGAAATGGATATGAGCTTTTTCATAGTTAGGGATATGTAGAGAAATTCATGGCAATTCTTTGAATGATGAATAGCTTCAAGTCATATATACCTTTTGTACATTCCCATCTGCTTACTGGTGGGACTTTTTGTTGGTATAGAAGATATATAACTTTTTGTACATTTCCATCTGCTTATTGGTGGATTTATTGATGGTATAGAAAATGAGGGCAACATTGATCTGCCTTATATGTTGTGGAATTCTCTCTTCAATCTTAAATCTTTTTTCCTGCAGTTTAAGCTAGACTTTAATTTTATTTTTTTTTGATGAACCTACATGTGTCCTTTTATTAGAGACAAATTTACTTGAATCCTTAGACTCTAAATATGAATGTCTCTTTTAAAAGATATATAAATTTATTCTAAAGAGCACAGCGACGAAATTCACATACACAAATTGTTGAGAATCGTTGGACATCAAATATTAAAATATGGTTTTTTCCTCCATTTTCATGCATTGTTGCAATTTCTGTTCAAACCAAATTTGTGACTAAAAATGGTGATGTTCAGCCCAAAATGTTTTGATTTTTGACCCCTAATTTTGAATTTTAACATCTCTTTTGGGATAAAAGATATGTGGATATCATAACATTTGGTGGATTTTTTTTTATCAAATGATTAAAAATAGTTAAACACCATACAAAGCTTACTTGAGTTGCGAGAAAACCCTCTAAAACCTTCGATTCAAATATTATATATCACCAAAAAATATGAAAAAGGGACCAAAATTGTGGGATTTTAAAATAGAGACTTAATTCATGAGTAAGTGAAAATAAATAGATCAAAAGTGTAATTAAGCTTATTTAATATTTGAATTTAGAAGAAAATTAACGACGTAACCGTATTCTTTTTGTGAGTGATTTGGTAGTCCCGTGACAACTTGAAAGATTAAAGTCTTATATAACTCAAATCAAAGGAAACCAAATTGGTCATTATGTCATCCATAACATTCTAACTGGTTGTGATGCGAATTTTATCAATAAAAAACTTGTTGTGATATGAATAAAATCACCAAACAGTTGGTACGAATGTTTACACTCATCAGCAGTCAGCATGCATTGCAAGTAGAATTTTTACACATGGACCAGAGTAAGGTCTCTAGATTAGGTCAAATCAAAGTACCGGATCAAATCTGACTCGTTGGCACCGCAGACCTATCCCAACTAGGTTGACACCATTTCCCAATCCAAAATCACCGGCCAAAAAAGTGGTAGATAAAGATAATGGAGACATATGGAAGGAGTTGCACCGCCAAATAATTGAATCACAAACTCATATTGCGTGGGGCTGGCCAGTTGCAGTGGTGGCCGATTCAGAGAAATAAGGAGGGAAACAAAAGAAGTGAAGCACATGATTTTTTTGAGAAAAAAAAAATTGGTGTGGGGGTGCACCATAAAAATGTGTAATTGAGATTATTCCAACACAATAACTTTGATGCACCATAGACTACTTCCAAATTTGTTATTACCATTTATTGTATAAAACTATCCTATCACCCTCTATTGGACTGCATAACATCCCTTCAAAGAATCAGCTTGTATTGAATCAAGGATGAGTTCATTTTGCAATCACTGATCATGTAACTTTTATTTGACTCAAACTATTCATTTTCACTTACATTTAAATATATTGTAGGAGTATATTAAGCATTAGCCATCAATTGCAAATGGAGTATATGCAGTTCCAGGCATGATTCCTGCTCGGGAGGTCATCAAGGAAGAAATGGATTGTGTGAAGGGTAGTCCTCCTTCTGCCTTTTGTAAGCCCTGCGTAGCAGTGGTAGAAAGGGTATCACTGTTTTTTTGGTTACAAGAAAGGGTATCACTGTTAATGGGCATAGTAAAGTGAAAGGCAAGCCAAAAAATTGGTAGTTAAGCACCTTGAAGCATTAAACCCTCCAAGTGCAACTGTTCCCAGAATAAGTAAAAGGAATGGAACTTTAATCATGGCATGATTTTTTCTTCCTCCATTGGCCCTTGGAACTCCAGTTCTCACAACTCGCCAATATTCAGCTGAATAACAAAAATGCCACATTTAAATAAGAAAATAAAAACAGAGGCATTGCTTTTAGATGACAAATAGGAGGATTTAGAATAGGAATTCACCTGAAGTTGAAGCTTCTCCTCTGCCACCTGTGTTTCAAATTTTATTCAGTACTTTGAAAGAAGTTGCAATACAGATATAAATAAAGCAGTAGGATGAGATCAAGGTCCTTCAAAGGGAAGATAAGGGCCTTTTCCTAATCATATAATTCCCCAACGAGTTCACTTTGTTTTCAAAGTTTCTAACAGATGATTTTTTTAAGGGAAAAAAAAGTAAAAGCAACTTGGCATTTTTGTAATTAAAAGTGAAAATAAAAAACTAAAGTATTGAATGTGAACAGAAATTAAACAGACCAGTATCTATGCTCTAGGCAACCTTATCACACTTTGCCACTACCAAAGAAGATGAAACTTGTGAGACAAAAGGAACAAAGAATTTTACCAAAGAAAATGAAATTTGTGAGACAAAAGGAACAAAGAATTTCAACTGCCAGTGTACTAGGCCAACAACCTAAAGTTTTTTTTCCCTTTCAAATTTGGAGCTGGGTAGGAAGGAAAAATAATGAAATATGAGGATAAATATACTTGATCAATTTTACTTAGCCAGTCACTACATGATAATGCACAATTATGATTAACATTCAAGCATGAAAACGCCTAGAGATACTGATCGTGATCATTGCCTGGATATCAAAGAAACAAGATAAAACAATAAAAGAGAGCTTTTGGAAAGTTATTTTTCCCTATAATTTGCTCTTCCAGTCAGAGTACTAATTTGGTCTGACCATATGCCATCAAAGGATGCTAATGTTATAAGCATAAAATTGTGAATTCAACTCAAATATCAAAGTGATATTTTGTAGGATTGGTGAGCTAAGGACTGAGGAGTTTAATCTCTTTTCATAATTCAATAAACAATACTGAATTTGGGAAAGTAATATAATAAGGTTTAGAAAATCATGCATCCCCATTTAGTTTCTTCTATAATTTCAGTTGTCTGTTCAGGAGTTCGCATACCATGAGTGACATTTGGAATATTATTCTGAGTACAAGGACTCTGGAGAATTACCGGGCAAAAGACATGTGTAAGCTTCGGAAATCTGCAGCAAGACATAAAAGTTTAGTCACTTCTCACTCTTTCCATTTAACCGAGGGGAATATGACAATAGCCAAATTAAGTGTCAACCATTCTACATGAAACCAATTCATAGTCTAACTTAACACAATACAAAATCAATGTCACACATTGGTGATCCCTCCCAGTGCCCAGACATAAAACGGGGAGGGAAAAGAGACGGTAAGCAAGGGAAAAGTCCCTCCTTTGTTTTAAGGACGGAAAATGCTTTCTGCATTGTTTTATGAAGAAGAAAAAGAAACAAATCTAACACCTAAAATCATATATTATAAAAAGTATTGCCTTGACAAAAATATCTAAAACAGATAAACAACTACTATGGGCCTGTTTGGATAAACAACTTATTTGCAGCTTATCGCACAAGCGTTTATCATGATAAGTGCTTACGCATAAGCTTACATAAGCTATTTTTAAAAGAAACAGATGAAATAAAGTTAAATTGTTTTTGTATATGCTATAAACTATATTTATGACCTATATTGGAGAAATTAGGAAAATAAGCCAAAAAAAACTCGTGAACTTTGTCATCAACTCTTTTCATAAATTCTCCGAGACAATCTCACAAAACTTATGTCAGTAGATAAGCTCATACTCCCTCCGGTCTCAAATGTAAGCAAATTTTCACTTTTTAGATTCATTCAATAAATAATGTATGTGGTCCATATTATAGACTACGTACATCATTTATTGAATGAACCTAAAAAATAAAAAGTTGCTTACATTTGAGACCGGAGGGAGTATATGCCAATCAAAACAGGCCTTATTTCATTCACGACACGGTTGGCCCGTGAGGATGGATGTTACGATGAAATATTTTTGTCCTAAGTTACTACATACTCATATCAGTTTACACTTTACAATGAGCACACTCTGGAGTAAAACACGGAAATATATTAGCCTTATAACAAATGTTCTACTTCCTTTATTTTAGTTTATGGATTGGGAACGTACAAGTTCGATCTCTCCCCCTAACAAATTTCCCTCCCCCTAACAAATTAACCATTAAATATTTTCCCATCAAAAACGACTTTCATATTATAATATAACTAAGTCCCAAAGAGCACCATCGCATTATCACAATTCATATCACTATTAAAAAAAAATGCAACCATCACCCAAATTCATATCATAAGATAGTAAAGGAAAAAATAAATTGATTGAAATGCTCTCTCACCAATTTGAACTTGGACTCAGCAAGAGGCTTCTCATGAGATGGAAATAAGTCAGGGTGAGATTCCCACACCTTCTGTTTGTAAGCTGATTTAACCTAAACAAAATTAACATCAACATAAACAAATCAATTTCAAAATTAGGGAAACGAAGCTTGAAGATCAAAATTGGAAAATAATAGTAATGAATTAATAAGGGTCAGGCTCAAAATTTGAAATTGAGTCGATGAAGGGAGTGAATTTTGATTAAAAATTTTTAAAATAAAACAAAAAACCCTAAGAACTAACCTGGGAAGGAGATGGATTTGAATTGGGTGGGAAACCAAGGAGAATTCTGGCTTCATTAGCGTCCATTTGTGTCAGCGATACACACACGACACGACGGTGTCAATGATTGTAACACTGACAACATTTAACACCTTAGTTGCAAGAAACAATGGGAAAAAGAGAAACTTGTTCTTCTCGTTTTGTTACTACCGCCAAAAAAAATATGCTTTCTTGGTTTCTACTTTACAATGCTCACGTAAGGTGGTTTTTGACCACATAAACATTTTTTTTATAAAGAAAAATATTCAATCATTTAGATTGTTAGAATATATATTCAAAACAAAACAAACATTTTCACGAGCTTAACTCAGGTGGTAAGGAGCATAATATATGCAAGGTTTGAAGGTTCAAACTCCAAACACACACAAAAAAAAAAATATAAGAGACAAAATAAATTATATCTTGTGAATGATGTCGCAACAATGACCTACGTTTTGAAGAGAGATATTTTTTTGGGATATATTACCAACACCAAAAGTGGTCTACCTCGCACAAGATGTGCTAAAGTAGAACGCAAGAAGTTAATACAAGGTCACCAATGCTAAAGCATCAGACGAAAAGCCAAAAAAGCGGTAATTACAAGGATAAACTCATACATAACAAAGGCTAACTCCACCAATCATGATAGCCGAAGGCAAAAGTAAACATATTTTCCTTCAACCACAAAAATGACCGAAGCTTTACCTTGTCCAACATCTCGTCCAAGTCCATAGTCGTAATCTAAAAAATACGCTTATTCCTTTCCTTCAAATAACCCAAATGCAAGCGAGCTAAATTAATAACTTCAGGAAAGAATGAGATGAATGCGATAAACCTGCGAACTGACCAAATTACACAAAATGATGACGAAGGACAACATCATCCACCGAGGAGATACGTAACCACTTCCACACCAAAAGCCACAACTCGCCGAAGAAAAAACTACCTAGAAATAGATGATTAGTTCTCTCCAGCGAGCCACATCCACCAACACAAACATTGGCGTCAGCCTGAAGAACCCTTCTTCGCACCAGATTATCTCTAGTTGGAAGTCTGTTGCGAAGTAGACGCCAAACAAACAATGAAACCTTTAATGGGACCAGTCTATGTCAAACATCATCAACCAAACCTCTATCAATAGGATCATCTGTTGTCGTGAGGAAGTGATAAACCCCACTAACAGAGTATCTGTTGATAGGATCGAGGAGCCACCTTCATTTATCAACGACGTCAGCATGCAAAACAATGTTAAGAAGCAAATAACAACAGTCCCTGGCACTCTCCTCTTCCCACGCCAATAAACGACTCCTCCACTTCCACCCTTCTCCCCCTTTCCCCCACCCTAGCCGCACCATATCCTCCACCGAGCACCACTTATTCTCGACCAATTCAAACAACCTGCTAAATCTAACACATAACGAGACTCCACCAACCCAGTTATCTGTCCAAAAAGGTATTACACCCATTACCAACAACACGCCTAATATTATCATCAAACCAGCTCTCTGCCCCCATTCGCTCTCCCTCACGAATTCCATTCACAACCCTCCACCACGTCAAACAATTTCTCTCCCCTCCTTCAAATGGCCACCTTCCTCACCATATCTCGCCCACAAACTCTATATCATAACCCCTCCTTATCCACAAGCATCCTCCAACACTATTTCCCTAACAACGCCATATTAAAATCCCCAAACCTCTGAACACCAAGCCTTCCCTCCTCCTTCGATAAACATATAGAGTCACAATCGACCCAAACAATTTTCCTAATATCCTCACCCCCTCCAATAAAAAAAGTCATTTAAAAATAGATTCAATAGAAGAAATTATACTTGTGTGAGCCTTGAAGAAGGAAAGAAAGTAAACCGGAAGAGAAGACATGACAAATTTCAGCACAATCAGACGACCATCCATAGAAAGATGATTGCACTTCCAATTCGACATGTGAGATATAATACGATCAACCACCGGTTTCCAAAAACTCAACCACCTAATATCCCCACCAATAGGCAGCCCCAAGTACACAAAATGAATGGTTCTCATTATACAATTCATTACCTTGGTGGCCTCATACAACCATAAATCAGATACATTACCGCAGTTAACATGCTCTTATGAAAATTAACTTTAACCCAATACTTCTTCAAAAAGAATCAATGTAGCCCTCATAGACCGGATATTAGCCCAACTTTTCTCACCAATAATCAATGTATCATCTGCAAATTGAAGATGAGAAATTTGCATTGTATCTTGATGACCAATATGGTAACCACGGAATAACCCCTCTGCGACCAAGGACTTCATCAACACATTCAATCCCTTTGCCGCTAACAAGAACAAAAAAAGGGATAAAGGGTCTCCTTGCCTAAGCCCCCGCTCCATAGGAAATTCATCCTTGGGACAACCGTTAACTAAAATCGAAGTCATTGCTGCTCCGATACATTCTAAAATCCATTTTCTCCATAAGGTAGGGAAGTTCATTTTACGCATGACCGCTTCTAAATAACTCAAGTCCACTGAGTCATACGCCTTCTCAAAATCCACTTTAAACATAAGTGTCGCGCCATTTTCGGAGATCAAGGCTATTTGATTAGCGTTTGACTCACTATTTTATTTCACGACTGAACATTTAATTTTAAGAG
>Ga0315913_1010933_pt1 | contig 10348 bp, 5 predicted proteins | sample MpolsnodulesMG_FD_207736 | JGI IMG/M metagenome (GOLD analysis project Ga0315913, IMG submission 207736) | Medicago polymorpha root nodule microbial communities from Los Angeles, California, United States - small nodules | ecosystem: Host-associated > Plants > Roots > Nodule | place: USA...
TTTGATATAAAATCCAAATCTAAAGATAAAGAGACAAACCTGTCTTGTCTGTCTCTAAGTTTCCTAAGAAACTTCTCATTGTCTTCTTCAACAATCTTGAGGATACTATCCAACAAGATCTTCTTGTCATGTAAACCAAGTTTAGCAACATCAACTTCATCATGCACGACTTTTCCATTTTCATCAACGTGTTTCATTACACCTTTTCTCATTCTCTCTAATGTAGGCAACCGCTCAATGGCTGCCCATGTGAGGTGATACTCGTCATCCTCCTGTGTGTGTCGATCACTCTGCTCGAACACGTCGGGAACCGCCCCTGCTGTTGCTGTCCATATGTCTTGGAAACTCATCGACTTCCAACTCCGACTACTACTCGTTGATATTGTCACCTCATCCCCTGCCAATACCGATGCCATTTTACTAACTAATTTCTCGAACAGAAAATATATGTATATCTCATTGTGTATAATATAGTATAGTATATATTTCCTGAAATGATTTGTAAAGTGCTTCAAGCGAGATTAAAGTTTCTATAAGAAGGAGGGGGAGAATGTGTCATATATTGTTAGAGAGGAAATACATTGTGTGTACATATATATTGGTGAGAGAAGTGAAAAATATGAAGCTAGTTCCTTAGGTTTGTCTAATTTCATTGAACCGGTTGCTACGTAAATTTGACTGGTTGGGAATTTAGTTATAAAGGCTGGGCAAATTTTGGTGGATACCCCATCTATATGGGAGACAATTCATTTGACGCTCAAAAAAATTATTTAATACTAACGTTGAGAGAGGCGCTCCGTACCATTTGTCTACTCTTTTTATTGTGTCAAAATAATGACTATAAATTACCAACCGTAGTTTTTATAAAATTTAGATTAAAATTATTTTTGAAACAAAAAGATGTGTGAACACTGATTTCTCAACACCCAATCAACATATCATTTTCTCTCAAAACTCTTTTTTCATGGCATCAACAACATACCATATTTATATTGCACCACTGTCTCTATTGCTTTCTCTCTTTTTTTAAGGACTATTGCTTTCTCTTTTAAAGTGTCATTGAGTTTTGGATGTCTATCAAGCATTTTCATTTTGGAAATTCACTTAAGAATTTGAAGTGAACAATGTCTAAATGATATTTTATGTACGGAGTGGGACTGTCTTGTTCTTATAAGTCTTTTTCATCTGTTTATTTCTCTGTATGTAAAAAAAATCTATGCATTTTTCAATTATTTTAATTTTTGCTTAATTTCTAAGTTTTTTTTAAGGATGCTTAATTTCTATGTTTTAGTTACAATGCACTTAGTAAATTTAAAAAATATTTAGTGTTCTTTTAGCATGCCCTTAGTTTTTCTTTAATTTTTAAAATATAAAATATTTTTTGTTGTTTTACAAATAAACAAAAAAATGAACCGTCCCTTGTGCTTTTGACTAAACCATAGAAATTTCTCTTCTTTTTTTTTGTAACAATAGAAATCATCTTTTATTGTACCAAAAAAAAAATCATCTTTTATGTATACATTAGTAAATTATGAATGCTTTTTTTTTCAAAGGTAAATTATGAATGTTGAAATATTGTTTTTTGACTTTTTCACATTATTAAGCATTTATCTCTATAGTGCCATTTCAGTTAGGGAATTCATTTAAGTCTGATTTTCAAAGTAGGCGAGTTAACGAAAAGTAGGTCTCTATGATCACAAAATTTGAAAACACACATAAAAATATATAAGTATTATTTAACTATTTCAACTAGTCATTACAGCAAAAAATCAAACCCATTTAGGTTAGTTTGGTAGTATTGGTTAGTGACCTATGAATGTGTTCCTCCTCAAAGTCTCATGTTCAATTCTCCTCGGTGCCAAAATTTGGGTGGATCAATTTAGCTTCTTAAAAAAAAAAAATTATTTTTTTACCCGAGATAATGTGTGCCGTTGTGTGATGATTTCCATCTTATAGCAATGTTTATTTAGTTCCTACCGAAAGATCGTCTATTTAATTAATAATTTGGACAGCAACGTTGTAGATTCAAAATCATATGAATTTTCGTTAGTTTAATTCGATCATATTATTTATTTTTGTGAAAAGCAAATAAAATCGGTCACTTTAATTTGAATGAATATGTTTGCTTTTGTAGAATAATAATAAAAACAATCTTATGACTATGCTTTCATAAACTATTCAATTCTCCCAACGTAGGTAGGTACTATTATTTAGGGTTGGTATGGTGATGACTGCTAAGGGACCATTCAAAAAACTGGCTTTCTTAGCGTTAATGTTCCAAGTACGACGTATTGTTCATTGATTTGTGAAAATCTATGAAGCCCACATACTTTAAAATGGGTGACATACTGTATTCCTGTATATTCTGTACTGATATCTGCCCGATACTTTCTAATACGTATAAGAGGAGTATCAAATCATTAAATATTATTTTATTTTAAAATAATTATTCGATATTTTTCCGATACTTCCCGATACGTATCGGAAGAGTATCGGATAATATAAATTTTATTTTTTTTATATTATTTTGATTTCTTTTTTTATTTAAAAAGTAAGAAAAAAAAGCGTTATAACACTAACAATGTTTCTTTTGGGTATAGTATAGCATTGATGGTGCTCTTTTTGGGATATATTGTATATGTAATTGACTAATCATCACTCTCTTAATCGTCAATATTACTTATATTTATGTTGATATACTACAAGCCTATGTCTGGTTTCTTGTGTTTGTTAATATATTTGCTTATTAAAAAAATTTGTTATAATTATATTGTACATTTAATTATATAATTTTTTTATTAACGTATCTTGATTTTTGAAATTTTTCTTTATCGGTGTATCGGTGCCGTATCGTATCCGTATCGTATCTTGTATCCGGGCTTCATAGGTGAAAATCAAGTATAACTTGAAGATCATTTGAGTCAATTTAATCAGCATGATACGATATAACATGATGATATGATGATAATGAAATGATAGACATTTGCTTACTTTATTATGTATATTTTTAAAGGACTTTATTATGTATTTGGTTAAAAAAATTGTGTTAACACTGTAGTTCTTGGGGAAATAGGCACCGATAATTTGGAGTTCGGATGAGAGGAAAGTAATGTTTGACTAAAATTGGTTCACCAAAAAATCGAACTAAATTCTCATGAACAATTCGCTGTTGGTGGAGCTTATTAACTGCATGAGCCCAATTAATGACATAATAAGGTATTATATTATATTCAAATTATAAAATCATCATTTACATGTTTTTTCCCTTTCTCTCTTTTGTGTCGTCACCAAAACCCTAGTTTCTTCTCTTTCATCCACAAAAGAGGGGCGGTTTAGGGTTATTGACCCAAAATCACCCATCTAACTCGCTTTTCTCTTTCCCTTTATTGAAATAAGTGATTTTCACATCTATTTCGTTTTTTATTTTGTGATTTCGTCGTCTTAGTGCGACGTTTGATTTGTTCGTCGTCTTTGTGCATCGTTGTTTGTCTTTCTTGTTTCGTTCAGGTATTTGTTCAGTTTGGATTGTCAAATCAGCTTAGATCCAATCAATTACTTTGGTGTTGTCCACATTGCAGATCCGGAGACATGGGTATTCCGGAGACTTAAATATAGTCATAAGTGTAGGCTTTTGTACTTTGCCGTTTTATGCTATTAACATGGATGTTGTGAGTTTGTTTACATATTCATCCTTTTTGTTTTTTGCGAATTTGCGTTGTATCGATGTACTCTATCAATTTGAATGAATGAATATCATTTATTTTTGTCAAAAAAAATACCAATAAACCATTAATGATACTTTTCCATTTATAACCTTACCCATTTATTACTCTCTCTTCTTTCAGTTCCTTAATTTATCTTTTTCATACCATTAATTAAGACCAAATTTATAAAACAACTCATAATATTATTGTGTTAGACAAAATTAATTACATTTTTTAATACGTGTGAAATGTCTAAAACGTCGTATAATTTGAGACGGAAGGAGTATTTCTTTATACTCAGTAATGGACATAATTATAATTCATTACCAATATTATTTTTTTCAATAATTATTTTATTTCATTCTTGTAAAAAACTTTAGGGCTTACAACGTCATTTTGAGTGTGTATATATTAGATAGATGCACAAGAAGAGTCTAAACCATATCATTGGTTTATGCAATATCCATTGTCAACAAATACAAACGATGGTTAGTACTTAGTAGTTTGCTTATTCTTTTGCATGCAACTCTTTAATCTTTTTCATTCAGGATATCTTTTACATTCGATAGATGCTTATTCTTTGAGTGTTACAGGACTTGCTTATAGTTTGCATTTTGATCCTTTCTATTGCTTCATGCAACTCATGGATTGTAAATGGTGATGATACCCTTGACGTGATTCATTATGGTGCCAAAGGTGATGGCAGAACCGATGATACCCAAGTACGTGTATACACTATACTCCACACTAATTCTGTTTGACTTTTTTATTATTAAGATCTTTTTATCAGGATTAATTTAACTTTTTGTTCGACTAATGATTATAACTTTTTTGTTTGACCATGATATACTTCACCTTTCTTGTAATTTATAGTTACAAATTCTTCCATTTCTAATCGCAGTCTACACTTTTTGTCTATAGGCTTTTAAGGATGCATTCAAAGCTTTATGTGGAGGTAATGATGGGAATACGCTGGTTGTGCCGGATCACTATGCATTTTTTGTGCGTCAAATAAACTTCAGTGGCCCTTGTTACTCTAAAAATATTAATATCAAGGTACAAGAGTTGGAAGCATTTACCTTAATTTTGTATCTCTTCTATATTAAGGAGTAATATCTAATTTTTTGACAAAGGAGCAATATCTAAGTTTAGCAAATGTTTGCAGATTATGGGAAACATATTAGCCCCTAAAAAAGGTGATTGGGGAAGAGAGTGTTCAATAATGTGGATTCATTTCTTTAACATATCTGGATTGACACTTGATGGATCAGGAGTGATCAATGGCAACGGTGAAGGTTGGGGGAGTAAGGTAACTAATCACATAAACTTTTTTATATTTTTTTGAATTATAAAATTAAAACAAATCTTGATCAAAAGGTCATTGATATCTCGATTGTGTAAACGCAGATGTGAATTTAATACAGTTTTTTTATTAAAAAAAATGAAAAAATTTCCAGAATTCATTTTTAAACAATTACGCATAATTTTTGTTTGATTGGATTATAATTACGCACAAATTAGTGCACTAGGTAAAAGAAATATCAAATTGTTTTGCAATTATTATTGTTTGTAACATTTATCAAACAATACACGATTTTAAAAATTGCAGGAGAAAGGAAATGGAGGATGCCCTAGGATACCAACGGTTAGAAACTCTTATCATATCAAATCATAAGTTTGTTTAAAAAACAACCCTTCATTTTCGCACTTTACACTTTAAAGGATCACAAATTAAATTAAATATATTTTTCATCACCAATTGTAATGTTAAAATGTAGGCTTTACAGTTCGATAAATGTGACAGCCTTCAAATAAATGGACTCACCCATATCAATGGTCCAGGAGCACATATTGCGGTGACCGATAGTCAAGATGTAACTATCTCACATATTCACATTAATTCACCAAAAAAAAGTCACAACACTGATGGAATTGATTTATCAAGAACAATTGGAGTCAATATTCATGACATTCAAATAGAAAGTGGTAAAGTGATGCATTTGTCCTACTTATTTGTAAAATTCATGCAAACTAGGCAAGTTTAATTTTTTATTTAATGAACATTCTTATAATTTCATTTGTTCATAGAAAAGTATTTAAACATTACAACAACAACAAAAAAAGTCAAATCGGTCAATAATATTATTTTTTTTTTACAAAAAATGGGTCAATAATATTAACAACCAGTCAGTGATTTAACCATATCTTTCTGTAACAAAAAATAAAACCATATTTTTCAAAATGTTAAAAAATTATATAGTTAACTTTCTTGTTTCTAAATTGATCTACCACTCCAATCTCAATTACATGTGTCATTTTATCTGCTTATTGTAAAGAAAACAAGTGTAATTTCATCACTTATATGTGATGATATTTTTTTTACCAATATGTAGGTGATGATTGCATTGCTGTAAAAGGTGGGTCACAATTTGTCAACGTCAGTAATGTTACATGTGGACCTGGTCACGGTATTAGGTTTGTCAATTTATAATTATAACCCCGTCTTGATATTTTTATTGATTGAATTAGGAGTTGTGCACAAAGTGAAACTCATTGAAATAGGCCATAATTAATATGTATTTTTGTCTTCTTTATGCAGTGTAGGGAGTCTAGGAAGAGAAGGTTCAGCAGAATTTGTAGAACATTTTAGTGTCAAGAATTGCACATTCAATGGAGCTGATAGTGCCGTTAAAATCAAGACATGGCCGGTAATGCTACAATTTGCTAATAAAATAAATCATATAAAAACCCTATGTATTTTTGTGTGTTAATTAACAAAATCCTATATATTTTTCAAGGGTGGAAAAGGATACGCCAAAAATATCATCTTTGAGGATATAATCATACATAAAACAAATTACCCTGTATTTATTGACCAACATTATATGAGAACCCCAGAACAGGTTAGTATATAGTATAATTAATGGAAAAATACACTAACCTCCCCTAAGTTTTGTGCATATGTCACTCACATCCCCTCTATTTTCTCAAATGACAAATACCTCCCCTGTTGTTAGAGCAGTCTAGTTCCGTTAAAAAAATTCCTAATCTCACAACTTTTCAATTACCTCCTAGGAAATAATACCCACACTCTCTTCCACCATGAAAGCATCTTACAATACTTAAATACACTGGGTTTTTTGGGTTCTCGTGTGTTTCCATTCCTTACCGGTGTGTTTCTTGTGATTATTTTTTGTTTCCGGTTGTTGTCCGCTCTTGTCACATGTTGATTCAGATCATTTTCTCACACAATTTTGGGATAAAAATGGAGAAAACCAAATTAATAGGATGTTGTGGATTTTTTTATGGGGCTTGTGTATTCACATGGGAATAAAAGGTTTATACTTGCAACGTTTTTATGGGGCTTTATCTTCAATGAAAATAGTTTCAACTATGATAATAGAGATTTGAAATGTAGGGGAAAAAAAGCTTTGAAAAACTTACAACAATGGCAGTAATATTTGGTGGTTTAGTGGAGGAAGATGACTCTCATCTCATCCATTGAAAATAATGTTGTTGTTAACGGATTGTTAACGGTGTTAAGTTAGAAAGGGATGTGTTTAACTATTTTAAGAGAATTTAAGGGAGGTTGATGTCTATTATAAAATTAGAGGGGTCTTTGTGTCATTTAAAGAGATCTTAGGGGAGGTCAGTGTAATTATCCATATAATTAATTTATCTCTTACTTATTGTTGATTAATTTTTCAAAAATATAAGATACTTACATTATATTTTATTTTCATTTTTGTTGCAGCACCAAGCAGTAAAAATAAGTAACATCACATTCAGCAATATCTATGGAACATGTATTGGGAAAGATGCTATTGTGTTGGATTGTGCCAAGATAGGATGTTACAATATTACTCTTAATCAAATCAACATTACTTCAATTCATCCAAAGAAACCAGCTTCAGTAAAGTGCAAAAATGTTCATGGAACAGCCACTAATATCATTGCACCTCATGGTCTTTGTGTAACTAATTAAAGAGACTTTGTTACATCAACAAAACATAATTAATGGTAGTTCCTTTGTATTAATGTTTGTCAGTTGGCAAACTTATCTTATCTCTCTATTTCTGTAATCTTTTGTAACAATTTTAAAATTAAATAATAATTCCATATTAGATGATCTATTTGACATTTTACACTATTATATTTTGACTTATATTTTTCTATTAATATACAAAGATAAATAACATTATATAAGATGTTGTATTCGTCTTGAATCTTGATGAATATTTGCGAAATATAAAATTTTCATAATTTTTTTTAATAGGTAATTTATGATGATATATATGACAGAGTCAATTGTGTCACTTAATATAGGAGGGAGATAATATTGATTTTCTCTTTGCCCAATTGAGTAACAGATGTTCACAGTCTATACATGTGCACATTTCCTTTTTCATAAAAAATAAATGTTATATATTTGCACTTCCATGATTTTTTGTGTTTGTACCAGTATATATGCTTATATTTTGTTGCAGTGAAATATATTTAGTTGTGTACAACATTTTCTCATGGTTAATGTAAATACTCCCTCCGTCTTATAATATTTGTCTTTTTGCATTTTTTTTTTCTTAAAATAATTGTCATTTTAAAATATCAATAAATTATTTATTATTATTTTTCATTATTATACATATATTTATTGAATTTCATTCAACTTAACTACTCCACTAACTACGACTAATAAGGATGTTTTAGTGAATGATACTAATTTTACCATTGAAATCAACACAATTAATCATTTTTTTAATAATCCTGCACAAACCTTAAACGACTATTATTTAGAGACGAAAGAGTATTACGCTTCATGACAAGGATGTAGGATAATGTTCTTTTCTATGAAACAAATATTTTGTGCAGAAAAATACACGAATCAATTCCATAATGCAAGAAAAAAACTCCTCAAAGTTCCCTAAAAAAAACTCAAAGTAAAATAATAAAAACCAGAAGACCTAGTACACTAAAATATTTCACTATGTAAAACAATGGGTCACTAAGAGTACTTAAATTTTTTATTAGATGAATAAGAAAAGTAAGAGTACTTCCACAAGTCGAGAGGAGTACTATAAATAATTGACCTACCAAAATAAACCCCTTAATCCACTTCTGTAATATTAACTTTTTTTTTTGAAGAGGCTAAAATGAAATATATTACCACATCAAAGTGTTATTCCTGGCACAAGGTGTACCAAGGAAATACAGTAAGGACTGAACAATAGTTACAAAGGGAAACAAAAACAAGAAAAGAAATACAACGCCTATGCCCAATATGGTGAACGAACTAAGCCACCAGCCATGAAAATCGAAGGGAAGAGTAGTATATTTCTCCTTCAACCACATATAGGAGATGGCCTTAATCCTATCAACCACCTGATGAATGGGGCATTAATTCTTTGCCTTTAAACAACCTGTTGTTTCGTTCCTTCCAGATTTCCCAAACAGCTGCATACCATATAACCTGTAAAATCGATCGCCGCTTTCTCCCAATCCCGCCACTGAAGCCAAACTGATGAAAATGATCAGGCACATAAAAAGGGTTGATCACTGAGACACCAATCCATCTGTAAATCAAGTGCCAAACTGTACCAAAGGTATTACAATGCAAGAATAAATGAGAAGACGATTCGACAAGGTCACACCCTGCCACACACATCCTGGAGTCATGATCAATAACACTGCGCCGGAGGAGATTGTCCTTGGTAGGCAATCTATCCCGAAACAAACGCCAACCAAACAACACCACCTTAAGAGGCACATCCTTATGCCAAATGGAAGAAACATCAACTGGCAACCCAACCTGTGGCTGGATAGCAAGAAAATTATACAGACTACGAACAATAAATGTGTTAGAGTTCTCCAAGGTCCAAAGCCATTTATCTTCCTTATTGACCTGCATAGTAACATTAGCAAGCAGTAAAATGAGTTCCCCCATCATCTCCTCCTCCCACACGAACAACCTCCTCCACCTCCACGCCTCACCACCCTCCCCCCATCCTAACTGCGACATCGCTAACACCGACTCCCCTTTAAAAACTGACAACTCAAATAACCTGTTAAACCTGACTCTAAAAGACACCCTGCCACACCACACGTCGGACCAAAACAACGTTGTCCTACCATTCCCAACCCGGCGGCTGACATGATCGCCGAACCAATTCTCCCTACTCAAACTATGCACAACACGCCACCACTCAGAAGCCTCGCGGCCTCCACCTCTCAGCCTCCCCTCATCGGTGTCATATCGCGCCGACAACACCCTAAACCACAAACTATCTCTCTCCTCCAACAACCGCCAACACCATTTCCCTAGCAGAGCAACATTAAACTCCCTAATTCTCCTTACCCCCAAACCACCAACCTCCTTACTCCTGCAAATAGAAGTCCAGTCCACCCATGATATTTTCCTGTGGTCAGCACTCCCCCCCCAAAAAAAACAATTAAATAAAGATTCAATAGAGGAGATGATACCTGTTGGAGCCTTGAAAAAAGAAAGTGCGTAAACAGGCAGAGATGACAGGACAGATTTCAATAAAATCAGACGGCCGCCAAAAGATAGATGTTTCGAACTCCAACCCGACAATCTAGATTTGATACGGTTCAGCAAAGGCTCCCAAAAGGACAAACGACGTGGATTG
>Ga0315913_1010934_pt1 | contig 10348 bp, 8 predicted proteins | sample MpolsnodulesMG_FD_207736 | JGI IMG/M metagenome (GOLD analysis project Ga0315913, IMG submission 207736) | Medicago polymorpha root nodule microbial communities from Los Angeles, California, United States - small nodules | ecosystem: Host-associated > Plants > Roots > Nodule | place: USA...
CGGTAGAATATTCATATGGGTCTACGATACGACAAACCTCAATCTCATTATCATGGTCGGAAACAAATCTTCACAAAGGATGCTTTAAATGCAAGAACAAATCAAAGAAGAATATTTTATCCTCTGCAGGTGAGATACATTCACTTCTATATTTTCATTTGATTTGAGATTTCAGAGAAATTTTTATACCTATGTAGCTGAGAATTTTTTAAGGATATATTGAATGTTTATTTTGTAGGTGCAATCATTGGCTCAACTGTGCTTGTTCTTATATTTGGTTTTAGTTTTAAAATATATCGCTATTTTAAGATGAAAAGTGAAGATCATACAAGAATTGAAAACTTTTTGAAGGATTATAGGGCTTTAAAGCCAACTAGGTTCTCTTATGCAGACTTAAAGAGAATTACAAATAAATTCAAAGATAAGATAGGCGAAGGGGCTCATGGAGCTGTTTATAAAGGTAAATTATCGAACCAAATTCTAGTAGCCGTGAAGATTCTTAATAATGCAGAGGGAGATGGGAAGGAATTCATAAATGAAGTGGGAACCATGGGCAAAATTCACCATCTCAATGTCGTTCGTTTGCTTGGCTTCTGCGCAGATGGTTTTCGTCGAGCTTTAGTCTATGACTTTTTTCCAAATGGTTCGCTGCAGAAATTCATTTCTCCCCCAAACAACAAAGATGATTTCCTTGGATGGGATAAGTTGCAACAAATTGCTCTAGGCATAGCAAAGGGCATTGAGTATCTCCACCAAGGTTGTGATCAAAGAATTCTACACTTTGACATTAATCCTCATAATGTCTTGCTAGATGACAATTTCACTCCAAAAATCACTGATTTTGGTTTGGCTAAGATGTGTTCCAAAAATCAAAGTATTGTATCCATGACTGCGGCTAAGGGAACATTAGGCTACATGGCTCCTGAAGTTTTTTCAAGAAACTTTGGAAATGTCTCGTATAAGTCAGATGTATACAGTTACGGTATGTTATTGCTGGAGATGGTTGGAGGAAGAAAGAATACAAAAACGACCGGTGGTCAAGAAGACATACAAGTTGAGTATCCTGACTGGATACACAACTTGCTTGAAGGAGGAGATATACAAATGCCTATTGATGAAAAGGGATATTTTAGAATTCAAAAAAAATTGGCAACTGTGGGACTATGGTGTATCCAATGGCATCCTTTGCATCGTCCGGCAATGAAATTTGTGATACAAATGCTTCAAGGAGAGGTGGACAAGTTAAAAGTACCAACTAATCCGTTCGGACCAACAATTACAACTAATACAAATGCTAATATTGTTGCAGAACGTATGAATTTGGAGCTGGAGGTGATTGAAGAACTAGAATAGATACATATTGGTTATACATATTTATTGAATAATTGTTCATTGTCAATGACTTTGTTAGTTTTTAACAAAGTGTTATATTTGCGAATAGTATCATCTGTGAGCAAGCAGCACCCAAATTATTACTTTAAAAGTCTAAAATTTCATCTGAGCCATTTATTAAAGTGTAAAGTAAAGAATATTATATATCGATTAACAAACCCAAATACAGATATTGTATGTATATCATAGTCGGTCACAAGTTTGTTAAAATAACAAACCTTGTTATTTTTCTTTCCCTTAACACTTTAAAATCCACAAATCGCACCCTAACATCTATAATTTCTGTCTGGTTTTGTTACCTTAGTTACTTTCCTTACCAATATATTTGCCATACTTAATTTTCGAATATTGTTTTTGAGTTTGTGTCGATATACCAAGAGTAGTGCTAGTTGGCTCTGTAAGAGGCCATAATAAACGCTCCATAGCAACCTATGTTTCATTTTCATATGGTCCTGAGGAGACCAGAGGCCTGGCACTTATCCATAAGAGACAGGCCAGGCCACTATCGCATATTTCGTTATTTAATCCACTATGACTTTTCTTTTATTTTTTTATTTTTTTATCACTATTTGATTAACTTCATTAGATTTGTAATTTTTTTTTTTGAGCAATTAGATTTGTAATTATCCAAGTCAATTAATAGTAAAAAAATATATTTTAATACAAGTGATAAAGGTACTGCTGTTTTCTTTTTTCTCCATCGTGTTTTGCATCTCGTGATCCATGCAATTGCTATCATATATATATATATATATAAATCTAAGAGACAAAGGTGTGTATTGGATAGAATTATTGTTGCTCCAATTGTTGTGTTATTTGTTTTGTTGTGGTGAGACTTTTAAGGTCGGTTAGTGTTTGTTGGGATTATCAGGATTGCTGGAAGAAAAAAAATTGAGTATCATAGGATGGAACCTAAGTTAAAATACGGACCAGGATCTGCTGCTGTAATAAACCACACAGTTTCACACTGTTTTGATTTATGACCATTGAATCTTTATTGGTATGGCACTATTGTAATTTTGTAAAACCATCCAATGGCTGAAATGAAAACTGTGTTGTGCTTTACAACACCAAATCCATATCCGTTAAAATACCTAGTCTGTTATTCTAAGTCGGATGTTCTATTTCTCAATGAGACTGTAATCCACTCTAATAAAACAGATGAATTTCGTTACTCGCTTGATTTTGATAATTGTTTAGTTGTTAGTAGTAATGGTCAAAGTGGTGTTCTATCACTATTTTGGTCTCATTCTTTTAAGAGTAAATTACACTCCCCTCTCCTCAAAGATGTTTGAATTACATTCTCCTCCTCTCTTATGTTAAAATATACACTTCCCTCCTCTCTTATTCAAAATATATTAGAAAATATTTCACTCCCCTCCCTTGGAGAAGCTTGAATTACATTCCCCTCCCCTCTTGTGTTAAAATCTACGGTTTAGTCCCTCAATATTATTTATTTATTTATAATAATCTAGCAAAAAAGTTAATCAAACACACTTCAAAGAAAAATAGTATTGCGGATCCATTTTAAAATAATCAAAATTTGAATACATAATTTCGCTATTTTTTATTCACAATTTTATTAACATATAGTTTTGAACCCTATTATAAAATATGAAACAACCCCAGATAAAATTAAAACATGTGAAAAATTACAAAAGTTGATTAAGTATGGTTATTTAAAAGTGAATTTTATACTCTAAATTATAAAATTAATAACAAAATATTTAAATTTAATTATCATTGACATTTAATTATAAAGAAATGAATTTATTTATATTTTAAATAGTGATTCAAAATTATTATATATTATAAAAATATTTATTTATGTTAAAATACATTAAAGTGTAGTGCATATTTAATTATCAAGGGAAGGGGTTGTAATTCAAGCATCTCATAGGGGAGGGGAGTATAAATTTTACTTTTTAAGGGAGGGGAGTGTAAATTTTAACATAAGAGGGGATTGGAGTGTAATTCAAGCTTCTCTTAGGGGAGGGGAGTGTAATTTACTCTTCTTTTAATTGCATGGTGTTAAATTATTCTGCTAATCATATAAATGTTGAGGGAAAATGATCTAGTCGTGAAAAATGACAATTTGCATGTTTTTATCGAATGCACATCATATAAAGGTTGAGGGAAGTGATGGTAGAAGGCTTTCATCTTGGAATTTTTTTGAGAAGTTTATTGAATGCTACTTTGTTACTGATCGGTTCAATAAAGAGATTATCTTGAGGAAGATAATGATACCCACATTGATGACATATCGACAAAGAAGATGCTTCGTTGTCGAAGATCTCGCAAGAATCCATGGTGAAAGCCTCGTTACCAGTGAGACGAAAGAGGGTGGTACTTGCACATGCGCTCTGACGCCCAAAACAGGTGGGAAACAAGGAGAATGTGAGATTTTTGGGAGAGAATTAACTTAGTTGGAATTGTAGTGGAGTCCCCTTTATATAGGCATAAGGGAGTGTAATGGGCTTGGAGCCTTATTAGGCCTTACTATGCAATTGGGCATTTGCTAAGTGGATTTGACCTTTTAGCCAGACCAAAACAGTTGCCCCCCCAAACCATTATGGTCTTTATCACATAAGGAGCTTGATCAAGTTAATGGTTGCGAGGTTAGTCCTCATCGTGCTCAAGACGCCGAAAGTCATGCAGGAAAGAGAAGTGTTTGTTGGACGCAACAATATGGATTCATGTAAAGGCAAAGAGAGAAAACTAAGGTATACCTCATTTTCTACATGCCACGCCCTATTTCTATACCCTCGGACGTGGATGTGTAAGACTTGATTGTTGTATTTTGGCGTTTACTCGCCTTGCCTTAACTCAACCAGCCATTGTATATTTGCTTTTTTGTCCTGCAAAATGGTTAAGTAAAACCGGTAAACCATGGAAATATATTTGTAAGTTACTCAAAATAGGTTTTTTTTCCCTAGTGGAGGGTCTTTGCCTGGCCTCGTGCCCGGTCTCGATATGTCTGTTGAGGCATTTTGGACTCTTTTGTAAAGCCGGATGATATCTCTGCAAGTGGTGCACTCACATGACCGATGTAGGAATGAGTGATAGCCGGGTTGGGCTCTCTGCTTGTCTTGTTCACAAGTGGGATGAACCCGACTTGGATGCCATATAGAATGGCTTTATGTGCACCTGAAAATGTGAACACACATACAAATGTATTTGGCTTTACCGTTACCTCTTGCGGAGATGTGGGGTGTTGGCCTCGTAAGGCTCTAACTCTTCTCACAACGATTGTAAGAGAGGAGTTCGTACATTATACTAAAATAGAGTGCTATAAGTTATATGTAGTAAAATTCCACGAACTTATCACTTAGATAGATTCCGTTTAAAAGCTGAATATGACTTGACTATTACGTAATTCAAACAAATAAATAGAGGGGATTCGATGAAACCGCCGCTTAACATTTTGCAATCAAAACAGGTAAACTTTGCTATGTTGCAAACATATTAAATTGCAAAATCTTAACCCTTATCTTTATTTATTTTAATTGTACTCAAATAAGTAATGTGAATTGTTTGGTTGGAAGGACAATCCCCGTTCATATTGGAGACCGAAACAATAATATTTTTCCATATTTCTACCGTTATAATTTGTAATTATATTTCTTTCAAAAAAATTGTAATTATATAGACAATATCATGTCTTTTGGGAGATAATCGACAGGGTGCAACCATCTTTTTATGACTACCCCTTTTTTTGAAAATTATGTTAGCATGAGGTTTTTAAAGGCTTCATAACTTAATGGTTTACACCCAAATGTTGTTTCATTTAAACTGGGAAACAATAGCGCTTAACTAATTGGAGAAAAAGTTTGGAACTCAACGACTTGTATTGCAAAGAGAATTATACTTATTTTACCCCAAAATATCTTTATTAAGTGTTAGATAGAAATTTTCATGCTCCACTCAAACAATATGTAAGGCTTTACTTGAAAGGAAAAGATCGTGAAAAGAATGATAGCCTCCACCTTGCATTTTCATGCTCCACTCAAACACTATGTAAGGCTTTACTTGGAATGAAAAGATCGTGAAGAGAATGATAGCCTCCACCTTGCATTTTCATGCTCCACTCAAACAACTTGTATGGCTTTACATAGAAGGAAAAGAGCATGAAGAGAATGATAGCCTCCACCTTGCATGGATGTTTATTTTTCTCCTTAAAAAAATCCCTATATGAGAGAACTATAAAAATATCGGAGAAGGGTCTTGTAGGATTATGTCAAATTCTCTAAATCATTTTCCTCATATTATAACAATTTTGCATCCCGGCCCTACTTCAAAGTCATCTATCAATATCACTCTTGACTTCCAACAAAGACTTAGGAGTTAAAAAAGCATTATTCATACAAAAAGTAATATAATTGACGTAGAAATAATAAAGTAGAAGTGAAAAGTAATATACAAACTAACATAGAAATGAAGGTAAACAATTCTCGTGAATTTAGCTCAGTTGGTAGGGATATTGCATATTATATGCAGGGGTCGGAGTTCAAACCCCGGATACCCCACTTCTCCACAATTAAATTGTGTGAGTTCTAACCACTAGGCTACTTGACAAAAAAAAAAATGAACGTAAACAACAAAGATAAAATATTGCCATTTTTAAAGATAAAATAAAATATTACCTTTAACACGTTTTTTTTTTGTTGGTGGTCGGGTTCGAACCCCGGACCTTACATATATTATGCGTTGTCTCTACTAACCGACTAAGTTTACGAAGACACCTTTAACACGTTTTGCCATCCCTGTTAACCATAGCAAATTAGCTTTTTTTTAATTAACTTATATTTATATTTGGATGAAAAATAAACATGTCATCTATTTGCAAATAAATTTGGGTTAAATAATGCTTGCCCTCTGTCATTTGGGTGAGTTTTGAGAAACACCCCTCTAAAATAAAATATTTTATATCCCTCTTGCCATTCAAAGATTCCATCAAAAACAACCTTGGTCTCTGGACAACTTAACGGATGTGGCATGCTGATTGAACAAATTATTTTCTCTTCTTAAAACGGATAGTACTATATTAGTAGATATCCACCCCCATATTAATAAAATAAAAAAACTGCAAACATATTCAATTCGATTACCGGAGGGATTATCGGAGGTGCAATACGATTAGGAGGTGCAATGTGTTATGTTGAGTTGAAAAATACATGTTTATTAAGCATTTTAATTTGATTTGGCTATTTTTAATGAGTCTAATGTTTTTGGTAACATAATTACTTGGTAATATCCAACCCCTTAAACTAATTCATAAAATTACCTACAACTCACTCTTTTTCCTTATCATTTCTCTCATGTCGAATTTCTTTTTCATCATCTTTATTTTTCTAATTACTCCCTCCGTCTCATATTAGGTGTCCTAGTTGAGTTTTACACGATTATTAAGGAATTGATTAATAGTGTTGATTTTAATGGTAAAATGTGTATCATTTACTAAAACACCCTTGTTAATTATCGTTAGAGAAATAGTTATAGTTGATTGAAATGCAATAAATATGAGTACGTTAGTGATAAAGAAAATAAATAAATTTTGTATTGCATTATAAAATGATAAAGAAAAAATAACTATCTCTTCTCATGAAAGAAAAGAGAAAAAATATCCATCTATCAAACCGCCACCAACCCACATTTTTTACTATGTTGTATCTCTGACCTTATTTGACTATTTTATCATATCATAGACATAAAGAGTCTCACACTTAAAGGAGCGATGTTCATGTGTCATGTGTGAGTTATAATTCTACATTTGCAAGAAGATTTGAGATTTATGAACATATAAATGAGATGTTCAATATATATACCATCTTAAGTGTTTTCAATGAAGATGTTGGGTTTATCTTAACCAAATATGATGATCCAACCAATTGTAGACTCCCTCGAAACTTCGAACGTTATGATGAAATGTTTTGTAACTTTTAGGTTTCTTTTGCTTATTTTTTTGTATTAAATATAAAAAAATTATTTTTTTTATATTATTTTAAATTCTTTCACGTTTGATCTTTGGTGTAAACTAATCATAGAAATAAATGAATGTTTTATGCTAAGTTGACAAAACATGCACGTTTAGGAGAATAATTTTTTTATGATTGATGAATTAGGAGAATAATTTGATGCGTGATAAGTGACTCACATATGTATGAAGAAAAAAAAAACAAAAATTTTGGTATGCAATAGATAAAATATGTGAGAATGCAAATAAAAGAACTAATAGTTAAGGTTTCAAATTGGAAAGGCAAGAATGTTCACGTCCTTATTTATTTTTCAATAGATGTTGCCACATGTATATATATATCTTTGTATTGAAACCATTTGATTGTCATCAGTGGCCGAGCAAAAAAAAAAAGTTGGGGTGGGCCACTAAAATTAGCCGTTGAAAAATTGTTTAAAGCCTCACAAAATAGACCTATAATTGAATTATTTAAATATTTTGGGTGGGCCACTACATCACTTTGCGAGAATTTGGATCAACCGAAATCTAAAACTGACATAAAATTGTATAAAATCTCGCAAAGTAGACCTATAATCGTTGATTTTTTAATTTTTCCGGGTGGGCCGTGGCCCACCCCAGCCCATGAAGGGCTCCGCCACTGATTGTCATTGTTTTTGTTATAATTACAATGATGGGCGATTAATTGGTAGTATACATTTCTTTTAAATAATTGATAATGATAATTGATTAGAAATATGATATTGTAAAATTTATATTTATGGGATAATGTAGTGGATGAGGGAACTTTTGAATTTTAAGTCAAGACAAATTTTAGTTTCATATAAAAACTGAGACCCAATTAGTTGCTAAGAAAAAAAAGAACCTTTTAGTTCAAAAAAATTAATTTGAAAATTTAGTCTCTATCTCAATTACTTAAGATTTTTCATATTTTCGTATAATTGTCCTCTTTTTTACTTATTATTTTCAATGACGTAATTATATCATTTTATTATTATCAAGACATAATTGTCTCTTTAGTTATTGTAAATGATCAAAGTTTGGTTGCTGAATTGATTAACAACACTAAGGTGAGCTAAGGAACGTTGAAGGAGGTTTAAGTCGGAGTTATCCAAGTTGATCCTCGAGAATTTTCATATTGCCCTTCGCTTTACCAATTTACTAACAACTAATACTTGTTTGTCAAAAAAGGAAAAACAATAGCAGAAAAGTGAAATGAATGATGAACTTGACTTTTGGTCATGAGTTCGCTATTTGGATAGAGAATATTCGATTGAAAGGAAATATATGTATATATTGTGTGTTCTACAGATTCCATGACGGCCGGAAAATAGTAATTATTAAAAATTAGCAAAAACTTTGTATATATAAATTATGTAACAATACGGTGGTTTTTAATTTAGAGAATCGCTTGAGTCAAATAAAAATTAAGTTTATCTAAAAATAATTTAGTGATAAGAAAAAGTTTAAGAAATGCTATTAAACCCTTCAAAAAAGAAAGAAAAAGAAATGCTATTACAACTTAACTACTATACTTTATCAAGCATGTAAAACATAAATTTGACTCCCCTTTACACTACAAGAAAAATGTGTTATATTTACTTTTAGGGTCCGTTTGATGGTCAGGCTAGGGAGACAGGACATGATACACTAATCATATCCTGCTTAAATCTCATGTTTGATGCACCAAAGAGATAGGATAATAAACCATTTTCCTATCCTATCCTAACTTTCCTTTGTAATTTCTATCCTGAGTATAGGCTAGGTTAGAAATTATCTTGATGGGGTTAGAAGATCATTCCTTATTTATTATCTTGATATTCTGTCATTTTTAAAATATTGTCATTTTTAAAATAACGATAGCATGTATTTTCTATTATAATTAATAACATGCCATTTTTACAACATTTAATTAATTATGAGAGCAATTGTTTCATTTAATTATAATGATATCTTTTTTGTTATCATGTGAGCATCAAACACATCTTTTTTGTGAGAAATGTTTCATGAGAATGTTCGGGAAAAGCAAAAGAACGTTCTGGACTCACAAGTGATAACAAAATCTTTTTCAATAAAAGCAATGAACAAATATGAGCTTTTTGGGTTAATGTCAAGATGTGCATAATTAAGATCAAGAACAAAGCAAATATTCTTTTTGTCTTACTTAAAGAGGAAGGAAATCAAGGTTCTTGGTAATGCATTAAAGGACAAAGAAACAAAGGAAATTAAATATATTCTCTCTTGCACATGTGCTGAAAGTAAAAGAATAAAATCAGCATTGGGCCCTCATGTGGTTTTTTCGATCCATTAAGGAATAATAAGGAAAAGAATATCCAAAAGATCAATCTTTATCATCAAGTTACATGACATCATCAAGATGACATCAACAAAGATCACCAAGTGGGAAGCAAGTTATCTCAAGGCTTGATCACAACTCATCACAAACTAGCAGCCGCGTGCTCTACAATTCTCTCAAGATTGGCTGGAACTAAGAGAACGTTCTGGGCATAACTAAGAAACATTCTCTGTATGCTTTATCTCCAAGCTTCTTTAGAGCGAAAATTTGAAAGTGAATTTGAATTGGAGGCGCAACAACTCTTTATTGGCTTGCTCTCCAAGCTTTTGCTGCTTTATAAATAAAAGAGGTCTTTGAAGGAGTAAAGTAAGAGTTTGAAAATACAAAAGCTTTATACCTGATAAGTGCTCAAAAGTAACATATTTTATGTGTTAATCTAGGCATTTTAGTGACTTGTTCTGCAAGTTATCTAAGGAAAAGCTACCATTTGAGTGTATTTATTCCATTTATGCTTAAATGCCTGATTCTACCCAATTTATGCAGGAAATGACATACAAGGACCAAGAAAGAAGCTCCTGAACCAAGGTTTGTTCGCTTAAGCGTGCAGATGGTCGCTTAAGCGTGCAAGTACCAGTGAGCAGCCAACCAGTTCGCTTTCAAGGACGCTTTCAGGACGCTCATGGAAATCA
>Ga0315913_1010938_pt1 | contig 10344 bp, 5 predicted proteins | sample MpolsnodulesMG_FD_207736 | JGI IMG/M metagenome (GOLD analysis project Ga0315913, IMG submission 207736) | Medicago polymorpha root nodule microbial communities from Los Angeles, California, United States - small nodules | ecosystem: Host-associated > Plants > Roots > Nodule | place: USA...
GACATATTTGAGGCCAAATCATTGTTTACTCATATATTGAATTTGAATTGTTTAGCACTCTTATCAACTATAAAGTACCTTAAATTTGACTTCTCTTATCATGGCTTGGTCTTAGAATCTGTTTCAACCTTCAATATATTGAAATCGAGCACGTATCTGCTAGACTTATAATGGCTTTGTCTCAAAATCTGTTTCAACCTTCAATATATCTAGCAGATATGTGCTCGATTTCAACATGTTAGAATTCTGGTTTGTGCTCGATTTCAAAGGAGTTTCATTTCAATTTTTCGCTTCCTTAGTTCGTGTGGATTGCATAGATTTTGTCTCTCTTATTCTAAATAGTTGCTGTTCAAAGCTATATAGTTGCATTCGATACTCTTGATTGTGCCATTTATTGCAGGAAAGGCAGTGGTACTCAGAACTTTCTAGTATGCAAGCAATAAAGTTTAATGTTTGTATGAATTTTAAGCAATTACATATTGTGGTCACTCAAACAGTAATTTGGCTATTGACTTTGTGTGTTTTCAGTGCTTAACTATAGATATTTAGAGGAGTAAATTTTGCACCTGCAGTCTTGCTTTCTTTTCTAAGTTCTGGTTCTTGAGACCATTTTACAACTTTCTGCAGTTTTAATAGCATTGATAATTTGATAGGTTCGACGACCATGTATACAAATTAGGCATCTCCAAGGGTTCACCGTTTAGGAGGAGAGAAGATGCATGATATGTAGGTATTATGAAAAGAAGCATAAATTAAAAGACAACTTATACACAAAGGAAAATATCATTTTAGGCTTGTTCTTTGGTTCCTAGTTCTGTTTAGTCAATATTCGGTCTAATCCTCACAGGCTTTTTCTCTTGACTCACAGGGATCTGTGATGGTTACTGCAGAATGTGTCTCATGATGTCAAAACAATTATGTTTGAAAGTATTCCAAAACTACATAGTATGGTTGCAGTGGAAGTTTCTGTCTTTTTTGTTTTTGTTTTATTTTATCTGATGTCATTTCAACAAATCAAGCATTTGATTAATGGACTGATACAAATATTGACGAAAATTATAATTCAATGTTCTTTCTTTTAGTTTAGTGATAATAGATTAACATGTTAGTATGTTGGTAAAAATTCAGGATTCTTGTTTCAATCTCCAAATAATAGGAAGATGATTACCTCTGGAAACATCTGTGATAGACATCTTGTTGTCATATACTTTTACCTCCTAATGTTTTCGTAAAGTATCAGTGTCTATTTTGGCAGAATTGTGATGAATGTAATTATTGACTTCATTATAAATGAAAACATGATGGTAGGTCCTTTTCAGGCATTATTTCGTAGTTCAATTTAATTTGAAATTGAATTACACTTTTAGTTTCAGTTATATACAAATTCTGCTAGAGTTGAAATGGCTGTAACATCATGTTCACAACATTCAATTTAGCACATAGTTGATAATTTAGGTTAACCCATGATCATAAGAACAAGAATCAATGTGCTAGCAAAACATACAAAAGCTACTAATATAGTAATATAGTATGAGTTAGTAGCTTCTTGATGCAAAATCTAGGTATTTATAATATAGTTTCTTTACTAGCAAACTGATTCTTGTTCTTGTAAGCCTGAGTTAACCTAATTGTCAGGTGCATGCTAGATTGAAATGTTGTGAACAGATTGTTGGAACCATTTCAAACTCTAGTATTATGTGTATAACCAATAAATAGAGCTATTTCCCTTGCTGCCATGTTAATTTTCTCTTCTCATTATTAGGTTTGATCATAAGTTGGAGTATCTCTGTTTTTTTTTGGGTATAAATTGTGATTGTTTTGATGTATGTCAGAATTTTTTTCAGGTTCATCAAATAACTGATTTATTTGGTTTATATTATAAACTAGATGTATTGATTATTTAATGAATTTGAAAAACAAAATTTTGTTTATATATAAGATTAGAGGGTAGAGATTTAACGAATAAAATAAATCTGACAAATAACACGTCTAGGTTCTCAATATCTTATATAATCATATATTGCGACTAAAAGAATATGTTGATGTTCGGGATATCAGTTGTGTTTATGCATGAGAGATGAAATCATCGGAGAAAAAAGAGAGAGGAGAAGGATATAAAAGCATAAAAAAAGAAGATAAAAGTGAAGGAAAAAAGAGAGAGAGGAGAGATATATAAGAACGTAAAAAGAAATAGAGATATGAGAAACGGGTGGGAGAGAATAGAGATGTAAAAACATAAAATATATAAGTAAAAAACATAATATTTAAGAACTATGAATCCTTAGAAGTCTCATGAGGGAAAAGATATTTTTATAAGCTAAAAATTTACTAAAAAATTCGTCAAAGTTTATTGAAGTCCAATTTTTTTTATGGGTCTTATAAACAAGTGTTCTAAGGGTATTGTTTAAGGACCCTATAAAAAGAAATTTTGTCTTGAAAATACAAGTCAAACACATATAATAACAAATTAGCTAGGATTTCAAATTTTTTCCTTCTTATGATATTTTAAAATTTTGTTGGATGGTCCCTAAAATTTCCAAAAAATTACAAAGTGGCCCTCTAAATTTCCAAAAATTATTATTTGACCCCTAACTTTTCAATTTGTCCCCTACTATCAATTTTAAAATTTGACTCAAATTTAAATATTTATAAAAGTATTATTATATGAGACAACTAAGATATATAAGGCAATTTGGATATTGGCAAGGGATAACCAAAGGAAGAAAAAATATATTAAAAATCGTTGTGTATTCAAATTGCCTTGTATATCTTGGTTGTCCCATGTAGTTGTTCCAGAAGGGTTGATCAAATAACTTAAATAACCACTTAAATACACCCATTTAAACCACTTAAATAGTCAATAAATGGATAAGGGTATGTTTTTTTAACAAAGAAAATACTAACAAGTGCTTCCAAGTCATTAGTTAAAGAAACAATATAGTAAAGATATATTTGAACTTGTATAGTCAAACTCTTAAAAATATAAAATATTTTATTTTCAATACAAATGTTATCTTTTTTGTTTTCTTAACTTGTGCATCAACGTCACTAGATATTATGACCCTTTAAACAATCCATCCAACCATGCACGTACACAACTAAGGAGGGCCTATAAGAATTAAATACCAGATGGAACCACATAAAGCCCATCCTGAGTTCCGGATGGTCCTCTGTTTGGTCAAAGATAAATAGGCATGGGCTTATGGCATTCAGCCATGGAAAAACTAGAGCCATGCATTATATAAAAATAAAAATAAACGATTTTTACTTTTTCCACCATATCCATTGTTCGCGCGTCCTATTTTTTTTCGAAAATATCCATGAATATTTTGGATTCTATAATCCGAAATGAGTTTTTTCCTTGTTTTAGTGGTGGAAAAATGAGTTTTTCACCAAATTGGAATTTATAATCTGAATACCCCAAAAAATAGGATGTGTTTCTTGCTTTTTTCGGATTATAAAATCCGAATAGCCCCCTAAACACCCTTCTTGTGTTAAGAATTGAAGGGAAAAACAGTTTGAATTATATAATTTGAACAGTATCAACACAAATATTGAGTCTATTTGTAACATGGATGACCAATTTTAAGACCATACTAGTCATCTTAACCCCCATCCTTGTGTTTTATGTCGTTGTTAATTGTTTCCACCATATCCTAGTCAAAAAATTGATTTTCGAAATACTTAATCAAATTGTTCTGAAACTTTCTAAAAAAAAAAAAAACAATTAAAGATCAGAAACCCTGTAGAAGAAACCTTTCATATTCTCAGAAATATTAAAAAAAATTGCATTAAGCCAACCAACAAAAAGTTATTTATCTATAGTTTTTTATAAACAAAAAAGGTTTGGTATGTTAGATAAAAATATCTCATATTTTTACAATATTGGGTTGATTCTGAATCAAGGTATCTAAAAAATACTCATAATTTAAGTATTTGTATTCTTCAAATTGTCGATCAAGCATCCTAGAGATATTAGCCACTATCATCTCTATATTTAAGGGAGCTAACATGGTTAACAAGTACTCCTTCCGTTTTATTTTTAAGTGTCTTTTTAGAAAATTAATATCAAAATAGCGATGTGTATTTTTGTACATTTTCTTCCTATTATACCTTCATTCTATTCCACCAATAAATTCCTATTTTTTGCACACACTTTATCTTTCCAATAAATTTAATATGTTATCTTTCTTTCGTAACAAACAATTGTCAGTTATTATCTTTTTCTCCAACAAATTCGTAGGAGTTAAACTTCCATTTGTCCATATTTCGAGAAAGATTTTGTGCACTCTCTCATAACAAACAATTGTCAATTTTCTAAATATTGTGCACATCTTTTTAATTATTTTAAATCAAAATAAAAATTATATTGATGAAACTTCTTCTTCATTGTCATCTTGTTCTTGTTCTTGTTCTTGTATCTTGTCAAATGAGTCTTCAACTATTGCTCCATTTTCACCCCTCATCAGCAATTCCAACGAGTCTTCCACTTTTTCTTTCTTTTGAACATTCATGGAGTCTTTTATTTTTCTTCTCTCAAATATGTTCTTTTATTTTACACTTGAAATTTTTTACAATTGTTACTCATCTTATTTATAGAATTTTACCTCTTCTTTGAACCATTGTTTGTAACAAAAAAAATTTAAAACTTGAAGATAACAAGAAACAAGCTTTTCTTAAAAAAAACAAATTTTAGTTTTCCAAATAGATAGCATTAATTAGTTTTATTGAAAAAGATAAGAGTAATTAGTTCAAAAAAAAAAGTAATTAACAAAGGGTATAATTGACAAATCGTGCCCTTAAAGTATAAAAAAGACAGTTAAATAGGAACGAAAAATTCACCATAAAAAGACACTTAAAAAAGAACGGAGGGAGTAAATCACACCGGTTTAAAGAAAAAATACATCTCTAAGTTATAATAATATATAAACAAATTGTCAAAGAAATATCAAATAACGGTAGTAAATATTATTTTTTTTAAAAGTATATCTCTCAGTAATAATGATGGCTTTTCGTTATTACCTTTTGATGAATTGACAATAATTTATCCATGTAAAAAAAATCTATTCTTCATTTTTTTAATAAATTATTTTAAATTCATCAAGGAATAATATAAATCTCATCAATAAGATTGTTTCTTAAAATTAGTTATCATTTTTATTTTAAAAACATAAATAATCTACATCTTTAATTAACATGTAAACTTCATCTCATTTATTTCAGAATCGAATAAGAATTGTCATTAGTTAAACAATCCCCAATTCGTCAAGGAATACACCTCACCAATAATGATAATCTCGTGTAATAAATTTGCGGCTACAGAACAAAAAAGACCCGTTGACCGTACATATCTGAGGGAAAAGTGGAATGAAACCGCGTTGAAAGTTCTAACTGATAAAAATAGTCATGATCAAGCGGAACCCACCAACTTCAAAGTTCTTAACCAACTTTTTTTATAATGGAAATTCTATATTGACTTTACAATTGCTTTTAATTCTAAAAAGAAGATAAAGCATAGACGAAGATAATACTTATCCCTTTTGATCGCAACAAATTGAATAGCCAACACTAATTATTTTCTTCACAATGCACACTATTGTGCAAAGGGGTGGGTAAGAAAACTACAAACCGAATCGAATCGTTGAACTGAATTGAAATTAATCGAACTAGTTTAGTGGTTCGTGAACCGAAGCAATGATTTAATAGCGGTTATTGAATCATAACTGAACTGTTTTGAATTGAATCAGACCTTTTTGAATCGAATTGGATCATTAACAAAGCACAAACTTCACATTTTAATCAGAAAGTTTTATTTTCTCTTTCATCATACATTATCATTGGAATTTGTTGTTGAAATTCCTAAAATACTATATTAGTAAAACCACAAAAAATTAATAAATGATGTGATTTAATTTTTAAAAAGGCTTAATGCATTTGACCATAGTTTATATATAATCAATAAAAAGTCTTAATACCTTTTGAGAGGATAAAAATTATTAATACATGTAGCACAATTCCAATTTATGAAATAAGACAAGAAAACAATTTGGTTCACAAAAGGATAAGAAAATACATTTTGGTTCAAAAGTTTGATTTAGGTTCAGTTTGGTATCATTCGCAGACAACAAAATTCATAACCAAACCATAACTTCGATTTAGTTTCTCGCAAACCTCAAACAGTTCAGTTTGGTTTTTTTGAACCATTGGAACGCTTTGATTCGGTTCAGTTTTCTTCATAAACTAAACCATTTCCACCCGTAACTACAAATATGAAGATAAAGTATTAGCAAAATGAAGGAAAGACACATAAGAGTTGTCAATAATGAATTTGAGAAACATTTTACGGATTGAGGGATTAAAGTGAAATGTTCATATTTTTATGAAACAAATTGAGACTGCTACAAAAATAGGATCGCTTTTGTCGTCAACATTACACATATGTCATCAATCTTAATGGCGTACGATGACAAACATTAATAGAATGATGAACTTGAGAAACGTTTTAGAGAGTCGGTGATCAAATATAAATGTTTACATTCTTAGGGGCCAAATTCAAAGCATCTTGTAAAATCATGAACCAATTTGATGGTTTACAAAAAAAGACATGTTTTGCTAAAATTATTAAGGAACCATTAAGAAGAAGGATGCATGTGATCCCTAAGTTCAATGCTATATTAAATGATTGTAGATAGTTACTTTCCTTACAATATAAAAAGAGAAGTGCTAGTTATCTCGAGAGATAACATAGCGAAAATTTCACAAATGGTTTTTTCCACTAAATACAATATTCTTAATTACATCAATGTCTTTCCTTGTTTTCGGCAGGAACAAAGTTATTAAGCTATAGGCGTGTCGTGATTCTTTTGGGACAAAATTTCTCGCGAGCAATATCAATGCTCTTATAAAAAAAGTCATCATGTTGATTTCATCAAAGCGACAAACTATTGAGGCAACTCATAATTTAACTAGAATAATCACATTCTTAACTGGTGTCTAACTGTTTATTAGTATTATAACATGTATTTAACAAATTATTATAAACCAAATGCTATAAGCTTTCTCGTAAAAAAAATTCATAAAATATGTTGAATTTATACTGCTGGAGGGTGTTTTTCCATCTCATTATATCTCAAGAGTTATTGTGTTTACTCTCTTCAATAAAGTTCTTTTGGCGTATACCAAAAAAAATTATAGCATTTTATCGTCATATATATATATATATATGGATTGTGATTTTGAAATGCATTTGACAAGCAAAGTTTTGGATTCCTTAGAAACAAGAAAATACAATTGATTACATAAAATATACATGTTTGTGACGTGAAGATAAAGAACTTGTTATTTTTTTACTTTCAATGAAGAAAATGTGCTCTATGTCGTAGAGATGTAAGCAATTGAGGAACACAACCTATGTATATTTTGTGGAGTAGTGCATACATGATACATGTATTGGAAATTAATAAATTATTATCTTCATATTGTTCAACTAAAATATTGATAGTCTCTTACAAAAGAACTAAAATATTGATAGCGAAAGCCATTACATTGCACATTGGTGTGATACTTGAAAAATATTCTGTAAAATGGTAAATTGATCTTCCCGCAATGTCTTTGTCTTACAAAATAATTGAGTGAATTAATGCAGCTCTTTTCTTTTTCTTTTTTTTGATAAAACTGCAGTTCTCATTCATTCAATATATACATGTGCCATGTTGGTTATTTTTAAAATAGTAAAAATAAAACTTTGGAATTAGAATTATATATATTTCTTCTTGAGTGCACGTTAAAAAAAAAAAATATTCATGCATGTGCCATGTCGTCAATCATGCGTATTTTAATTAGCTTCAAAATTACTCACATTAATATTTCTTTTCTAACTAGAATCCCTTTGTTTATAGATTTTTAAATATCACGATCTTTAACAATTGCTAAAGTTTGAGATATGAAGATAGTTGAATACTATTTTTTTAAGAGATAAATTAGTCCACCTAAATTGACACAGGAGAAAATCGAACCTGAAACCTCGAGAAGGAGCACACTCTCAGATCCCAAGTCAATGTCACTAAGCCAACCTAAGTGGATTTAGTTGAATACTATTATACTAACGAGGTTGAGAACTTCATATTATGAGAAATCCGATGATAGTGAAGGAATGAATTATCGATCCATATGTATGTTGGTGGTATATTTGTAAACACTCTGATGTTCAAGTTATAATTCGGAAAATTTGAAAATAAATATATACTTTGTTTTTGAGTGAGATCAAGGTTGCTTATGAAACTTTGCTCACACAAGAAAATTAAGGACCTAACCATCTATGTAGAGCACCTTTGGTATCGTGATTTATATTTAAAGAGAAATATTAACAAGTGTTTTTTAGGTACTCTTTAAACACTAAAAGTCTTTAATTTGTGTATATATTGCATTGAAAATTGAAGTCTTTAATTTTTTTTAAAGAATAATTTTTTCATTAGGAATACTTAAAGAATATGGGTCCTTAACAAGACCCATATTTAAAAATCCTTCATTGCACTTTTGTAGATTTCAAACACAACTCAAGTATTACTATGCCTTAGAAGGCTCAAATACGGTCAATAATAGTTAATAGTGATAGTTATAGATAACTTAGAAATAAAATCACATCAAAATCATATTCATAACTTACAAATGCAGTATTTTTTTTTTAAAATATTTAAACAATGAATCGGCAATTTAGGCCTCGTTTATTTTGTTAAAAGGTTTTTTATTTTCATTTCTCAAAAATTGTGTTAATTTTACTTGTTAACAAGGAGATACTGGACTTTTAAAATTAACAATTGTCTGCGTTTATTAGAAACAAGGAGATACTAAACTTTTAAAATGTTATTGGCTTATAAAAAAACAATGTAAATGCCAAAAGAAATTGTTTTCATTGTTTCTAAAAATGCATCATATTTTAAAGAATGTCAATTATATAGCATTTCATCTTCTCTCGATCATAATTATTCTTTTCAAGATTCTCACATTTCTATTAGCATGTTAAAACTTAAGGGTCCGTTTGGTGCGCATGATAGGGTAGAGACATGGTATGATGTTAAACTGGATAAAGACAGGATATGATATGAACATGATAACACTTATCCTATCATATGTTTGATGCGCACATGATAAACATCAGATAATATATTTTATCATATTTAATTACAAAATTACCCTTATAATTAATAACATTTTAAACATATTTTAATAGATTTCCGTATTATACATATTTCAACAACATCGCAGAATAGAGGAAAAATTTGAAATTCATGGATGGCCATAAAAAAAACAAAATCAAAAGGAATCTGAAATGAAAAAAAAAATAAAGAATAGAAATCTAAAAGAAAAAAAAAGAGGAGGAAAGTTCAAATCCATAAAAAAATTGAATTTAGAAAGAACAAAAAAAAGGAAGATAAATCCACCAAAAAAAGAAGATGAATTTAAGAAATTGAACTTTCAAAATGTTCCGAAATGATTATCGATAACATTCTGGAAGATAGAAGGAATAGAAATTGATTATGGTAAAACAAAAAAATTATGGATAGAATGATTTAATTAATAAAGAAACGCAATGATTATCAAATGATAAAACAAAAAAAAAAGAAGGAATAGGAACAGAATGATTATCGATATGATAATGATAATGAAAAGAATTGGATCATTTTGAAATCGAAAAAAAAGGAATAGAAACTGATAAAAAAAAAAATAGAAGTCCACAACAAAAAGAAAAAAAAAGGATTCAATAAAAAAAACAAATTGAAATCGATAATTAAAATGGAGAAATTAGAAAAAAGAGGAAGAAGATCATAGGAATGGATAAATGATTCACTTGCCGATGATACGAGAGGCGCAAGAAGATGAGGGTAAAATAAGGATTTATTTTGCAAATTAGATAGGTTGATTTTAAAGGAGTGATAGGATAGGATAAGTAAAAGGAATAATTTATCCTATCTCATTGTTGCACCAAACAGAAGATTGAAATAGGATATGATATATTAATCATATCCTGTCTCTCTACCTGCGCACCAAACGGACCCAAAATCAACACATATTTTAGAAGATGAACTCACAAATGAGCGGAGCCTTGGTTATTCACATTCTATGAAATTGTCAAATACTATCCCTCAAATTAATGAAAATTTTGGGCTTATTCAATCACCCGGTCCCTTAACTTAATTGATTGTCTCAATTTGGTCTCATAACTATAATTTGTACCAATTTAGTCCCCTATGTTTTGCTCTGTTACTAGTTTTAGTCCTTTTTGTTAGTTTCTCTCAAAAAAACGTTAACAGAAAGGACTAAAACTAGTAGCAGAGCAAAACATAG
>Ga0315913_1010939_pt1 | contig 10343 bp, 5 predicted proteins | sample MpolsnodulesMG_FD_207736 | JGI IMG/M metagenome (GOLD analysis project Ga0315913, IMG submission 207736) | Medicago polymorpha root nodule microbial communities from Los Angeles, California, United States - small nodules | ecosystem: Host-associated > Plants > Roots > Nodule | place: USA...
ATGTATTATTCATAAGCTTGTCAATGTAGTTTATGAAAAAACAGTTTAGGAAGATATAACTTTTGTTAGTGAAAACTTATAAATTATTGTAAAAGCTTGTTTATTTGCATAAGCTATTTTTCATAAACTTATAAATAAATCAATCCAAACGGGCCCCTAGTCACTTGCTATTATATTATTTGCCAAGAAATTCACTTCTAGAATCATTCTGTTGAAACTGTTAGTGTTTGCTAGTTAACATAATATTAATTGAGGTGTTACTCAATATTTTATATTTTGTGTCTTCTTTTCAGAATAGGCATAATAAATGGATGAAAATCAGCTCACTTGATGAAATGAAGACAAAATTGGGGCAAGATTTTGAGTTCATGATTCTTCTTTTAAGCTTATCATTTGACTTCATCTTTGCTTTGCTTGTTAGTATGTTGGAACAAGTTGAAGCACTCAGAATCTCTCGAGAGTTCATGTTGTTGTTGGTTCTTAATAAACATATTGTACTTGACTAGTCTTTGCTACAATTATTAATTCCAAGAGTCACTTTCTGTAAAAGAAAATTTGTTTGAGACTTTTCTATAATACTTTTCAAGTCATATCAGATTACTTGTTTCTATTTCAAGCCGTATCAATCTCGTATCTCAAGGATAGATCGTCTATTTCATTTTATGTTCCTATTCATAAATCTTAATCAGGAAAAAAAAAATCTATACAACATAAAACTTCAGACTATCTACAAGTGAATTTTCTTGCAATTTTGACAATGCAATGCCATGAATCTGTCTGATTTTCAACAGCTTTCCTATCTATTCAAAAGACAGAGGAGTCCAAAGTATAATTTTACAATCTCCTTCATTATATCATAGCTCAGAATTTGTAGTTTTTCATATAAAATACGAATGAAATTATCGAACCTTCAGTATTAAGTTGCTCTGATCAGTGATTGCTTTGTCCAATGAAATTGGTTGTCTGCTCTTTTCAGAAACAAGTTTTACAGTTGAAACATTTACATTGAGAACCTCAGCAATTTCATTATATGTCGGCTTCTGCCTTAGTCTTCGTCTTAAGACATTGTTAGCCTCCGCAATTTTTGCAACCATTCCAAACTAACCAAACATTCATAATAAACAGTCTACTTCTTAAATCTTGTAGTAGACTACCATATAGAAGTATTGCATAATAAGATAGTGTATTATTCAAAACACTTTCAATAATTGTAAATCCAAAGAGAGTATGAAAATAGTGATAAGTAAGAAACTGTTTACTTTCTAACAAAATTTTCAATTTCCATTTACAATTTTTTATTTTGGCTCTATTTGGTAAATATTTCATTTTATTTTCAACTTTCTACACGTCCATTTGTGTTCACAATCTAAAGACATATCCACAAATTTTTCATATCATGTTTTTTTCACAATCTAAAGCCAATAATAAATCTCTGCTACATATGTTTTTTTCAGTACACAAATTGTTATTGGTTAATTTTCTAAGGGAAAGATTCCTACAAAATACCTTTTTGGTGTCCAAACTCATAACATGAACTACTTCATCCAGGATCTCTTCCTATGTTTGTTGATGTAAAATAAAAACAGATTTCTTAGTTTTTGCGACATGAAGCATCAATAAATAAATGGAACAAAATACAAGTTGATTGATTAAATAAGACTAAGAATGAACATTATTGATTATAGGCTCTAAAATCTAAATATTGCCAAATTGTTTGAGTAACATATGATAGAACCCTCCTATGATTTATTACATGTATGTGTCCTCTGTATGAGATCTGATGATCTCTCAAAATTGAATTTATTGTATACTATTTTCTGCAACTATGATTCCAAGAGTCACTTGATGTAGTTTGGGTTACTTTGAGACTTTTCTATAATATTTTTTAAGTCATGTCATAAAACTTGTTTCTCATTGTCTTCTGGTTTTAGAAAATCATCTTTAATCTGTAATATTGGCTCCTACTGTGCTTGTAATTCTTTATCTTTGTTAAACATACTACACCTTTCTGATCACTATTATAAACAAAAATTAATATTTCAGGTTCATTTAATAAATGATGTATACGGTCTTTAATATATATCACATACATCATTTATTAATTCCAATAGTCTTAGTAATTTGTTAGTTTAAGGCTAATCGAGTCGTATTCAGACGCGTTCGAATCGACTCGACTCATTTTCAACCTATACGGTGTGTTGGTAATTATATATTTCTTTAATTGGATTATTTACTTATTAGGAAACAACAGGTTTAATACAAAGACTTGGGTTGTGGTAGTTGGTGAATAATTGTATCAAATATCATTATTCTACACTGCCGGCGTAACTCCACATAAAATATGACATGCATGAGCCGGCATGTTTGATTTAAAAGTATATTAAGTTGGCGCTTTCTTCTCAAATTTGTACTCTTTTCCATATTCTTTTATTTGTTTACTTAAATCCACAAATGCCAATAGCAATTTTTAATTGAACTGTGTTTTGTTTCTTACCATTGGTGAGCTTTGCTTTCCAGCTTTCTGATTTTGTTTCTTACCCAACAAAGAAGTATCCTTGGCCTACCTTTACTATCTGCACGGCCAAACATCCAAAAACAGTCCTTAATTGCAATTACTACTATCCTTGAATCTTCATTACTTGCAAGTTGCAATCCCATTTCCTAGATTAGGCCTATCTTTGTTGCCATCCATATCTACGCAACGAACAGGAAAAAATATCAATGAAAAATTATGAGACATTTCATCAAACACAAGGAGCATAAAATATACATACAATGCACTTTCGGTTATTTCAATTTTGCTGTTATTCAAACTGTGTCCTAAGGCAGCTGTAAACAACTAGAGCACATGTTGCTATTGTACTAGGGTCACCAAGTGCCAACTTGCATCCTTGACTGAATTAATCCAAAAATCTGGTGGGTTTCTTTCTGTGTCTCTTGGGCCTTCATGCTGGTTCGGTAATTGGCCTGCTTGTGATATTGCATCAGGTTCATACAAAATTGGGGAAAGAACATAAAACTCCATACGAAAGGCAAAGTTCAAACAAAGATTAATTTAACCCAATAAATTCAAACATGAAGACCTGATCTGATACCGCTGGTTGAAAATATAGGTCTTAATAAAAACAGATTTCATTAAAACATGTTAGCTTTCATGCAGCCCTCTCTCAACAACAACGATGATCAAAGAGAGGAGATTATCTGAAACACACAATAAAGTTAGCGGCGGCTGACTTGGTTCTTCCTCAACCGGTACCTTTATGCCTCAAGTTTCTCTTCAGATGGGGAGAAGAGATAGTTTGATGTGTAGGGTGTATTGGGGACCATAAGCTCTTTTATATTGGATGACCATTAAATATTTAATGGGTCATCCGGACATTCACTCATTGAGTTCATATCAATTAATTAAATATTTAATTAATTATCCAATTAAAAACCTAATAGCCTTATTACTTAATTTGATCATTAATCAAGGCTCAAAATTGATAAATAACTAATATAATTATTATTATGATATTTACCCACATAATTATATTGAAATATAATAAAACAATAAAATATTCCAACAACATGCACATAACAGTTATCATCATATGCAATCAGTACCTCATTCCATGCTATGTTTCATTAGATTTCATATCACATAAAATCGTCAACAAAGGCGTTTCCCTAGAAAAAAAATCTTGAAACAAAAACTGAAATTTCAAGAGCAAATTACTCATCAAAATATTAATGTTTTGCTTCCGCTGCAGATTTCATTTTTCTTTTCTTATGTGAACATCCACAGTTAATCAATTATTTGTTACATGTACTAACATATTGTTTTAAACTTTTTTGTAAAATAAAGAGTAATGATGGATGGTGGTACGAGGCATAAACAACGAAAATCGACGAATGCCATTTATTGCATACTTTTAATATCATCAAACCATGTATTGTGTAAGAGTAATGCTATATGGTACGATTAAATTCGCTTACGAAAAGTAACGGATGCATAACAGTTCAATTTTAAAAGAAGAAAAACTGGTTTAGTTTGTTGGAAGGAACACAAATCATGGGGTGTTGGCTAATGAAGAGTTTGGCAGTCACCACGTGGAGGATTGAAAACACTCCATTTACACAATACATGGTTGGATGATATTAAAATATTTTGTCAGATGTAGTTCCATAAACCTTTATTGAGCCAACAAACAATTTTTATTAGTTATTACAATTACTATTCATTTACATGTGAGTCTTCTTGACTCTTAACTATATGCACAAGCTAAGTCTTCTTGAGTCTGAACTCCTTAATTGCAATTACTACTATATCCTTGAATCTTCATTGCTCTTAACTTTCTTTCCTCCTTACATGCAATTTCATTTACAGTTTTTTATTTTTTCCTTTCCCTGCTTTACTTTACAAATCTGTTACTTGTGGTAACATATTAATTTGTTTTATTTTGTCAGTTTTCATTGTATCAATTATTTTGTAGGATGTGGGTCCAATATTAACCACCACTGAGCTTTGCTTTCCAGTTTTCAAATTTTGTAGGATTTGTATAAATAAGTCTTCTTGAGTTTACTATATGCACTTCCAACCATTCAAAAACAGCAGTGTTAGTATTATTCATTCATTCACAAGCGAGTCATAGCTCTTAATTTCCATCAAAATTCAACTATTATCTAAAAGTTCCATACCTTTTAGATAATATGGCTGCAACTATGATAGGAGGCGCTTTTCTCTGTGCAACTGTTCAGACTTTAGTTGAGAAACTTGCTTCAAAAGAGTTTCTTGATTACATCAAAAACACCAAGCTCAATGTCTCACTCTTGCGGCAGTTAAAAACAACACTGCTCATTCTTCAAGTTGTGCTCGATGATGCAGAGGAGAAGCAGATCAACAATCCTGCTGTCAAACTATGGCTTGATGACCTGAAAGATGCTGTCTTTGATGCTGAGGACTTGCTCAATGAAATCAGTTATGATTCCCTTCGATGCAAGGTGGAGAATACACAAGTTCAAAACAAAACTAATCAGGTGTTGAACTTCCTTTCATCTCCTTTTAATAGGTTCTACAGAGAGATCAATTCTCAAATGAAGATCATGTGTGAAAGCCTGCAATCGTTTGCAAATCATAAAGATGTCCTTGGTTTGCAAACCAAAAGTGGGAGAGTTTCTCATAGAACACCTTCAAGTTCTGTGGTTAATGAATCTTTCATGGTTGGAAGGAAGGATGACAAAGAGACAATAATGAACATGTTGCTATCACAGAGAGACGCATCCCATAATAATATAGGTGTTGTTGCAATTTTAGGCATGGGAGGTTTAGGAAAAACTACCCTTGCCCAACTTGTTTACAATGATAAAGAAGTACAACAGCATTTTGATTTGAAGGCGTGGGCTTGTGTGTCTGAGGATTTTGATATTATGACGGTAACCAAGTCTCTCCTTGAATCGGTCACTTCCAGAACTTGGGAAAGCAATAATCTTGATGTCCTTCGTGTTGAGTTAAAGAAGAACTTGAGGGAAAAAAGATTTTTGTTTGTTCTGGACGATCTGTGGAATGACAATTATAATGATTGGGGTGAATTAGTAACTCCCTTCATTGATGGAAAACCTGGAAGCATGGTGATTATAACAACGCGCCAGCGAAAAGTTGCTGAGGTGGCACGCACGTTTCCTATACATGAACTAAAACTTCTATCAAATGAAGATTGCTGGTCTTTACTCTCAAAGCATGCATTTGGCAGTGATGAGATTCAGCATGGTACAAACACAATCCTTGAAGAAATAGGCAGGAAGATTGCAAGAAAGTGTCGAGGATTGCCAATAGCTGCTAAAACAATAGGAGGACTTCTACGTTCAAAGGTAGGTATAACAGAGTGGACTTCAATTTTGAACAGCAACGTATGGAACTTATCAAATGATAATATTCTTCCTGCTTTGCATTTGAGTTATCAATATCTTCCCTCTCATTTGAAAAGATGTTTTGCATATTGTTCAATTTTTCCAAAGGATTACCCACTTGATAGGAAGAAATTGGTTTTGTTGTGGATGGCAGAAGGCTTCCTTGATTGTTCTCAAGGAGGGAAAACGATGGAGGAATTAGGTGACGATTGCTTTGCTGAATTGTTGTCCAGATCCTTAATTCAACAATCAAATGATGATGCTAGTGGAGAAATATTTCTCATGCATGACCTTGTCAACGATTTGGCTAAAATCGTATCTGGACAAAGCTGTTGCAGGTTCGAATGTGGTGACATCTCTGAAAAGGTTCGTCACGTTTCATATAATCAAGAAATGTATGACATTTTCACTAAGTTTAGGCCACTCCACAATTTTAAACACTTGCGAAGCTTCCTACCCATTTACCCTAAGCGGGGCTCTTGCATATCCATGAAGATGATTGATGATTTGATACCAACATTCAAAATGTTGCACATGTTATCACTATCAAAGTATTCAAACATCACCAAGCTACCAGATTCAATTGGAAATTTGGTGCAGTTGCGGTATCTAGATATCTCCTTCACTAAAATCAAAAGCCTGCCTGATACAACATGTAACCTTTACAATTTGCAGACCTTGATTTTATCAAATTGCACGACTCTCGCTGAATTGCCTGTACATATTGGAAATTTAGTTAGTTTACGTCACCTTGATATAAGTGGGACTAACATAAGTGAGTTGCCTGTGGAAATTGGGGGACTAGAAAACCTTCAAACTCTCACCCTTTTTTTAGTGGGTAAGAGACATGTAGGGTTAAGTATCAAAGAGCTCGGGAAATTCCCAAACCTGCAGGGAAAACTTACCATCAAGAACCTGGATAGTGTTGTTGATGCTAGAGAGGCACACGATGCCAACCTAAAAAGCAAAGAGAAAATTGAGGAGTTAGAGCTGATATGGGGAAAACATAGTGAAGATTCGCAAGAAGTGAAAGTTGTGCTCGATATGTTGCAACCACCAATAAATCTGAAGGTGCTTAAAATTGACTTGTATGGCGGGACAAGTTTTCCGAGTTGGTTGGGAAATTCTTTGTTTTCTAACATGGTATCCCTCCGTATCAGTAATTGTGAATATTGTGTGACACTTCCACCCTTAGGGCAGTTATCTTCTCTCAAGGACCTAGAGATATGTGGTATAAAGATGTTGGAGAAATTTGGCCCAAAGTTCTATTATGTCCAGATCGAAGAAGGCTCCAATTCTTCCTTCCAACCATTTCCATCCCTTCAGCGTATAAAATTTGACAACATGCCAAATTGGAATGAATGGATTCCCTTTGAAGGCCTAAAATTTGCTTTTCCTCGACTTAGAGCTATGGAGTTACGTAATTGTCCAGAACTAAGGGGACATTTGCCTACCAACCTTCCGTCCATAGAAAAAATTGTAATATTAGGTTGTTCTCATCTATTGGAAACACCATCTACTCTGCATTGGTTGTCTTCAATAAAAAAAATGAATATCAATGGGCTTGGTGGAAGGACCCAATTGCCATTGCTTGTGAGTGATTCTCCATGTATGATGCAAGATGTAGTGATTACAAATTGTGTTGAGCTATTAGCTGTGCCAAAATTGATTCTGAGAAGCACTTGTCTTACACACTTAAAACTCGATTCTCTTCCTTCTCTCACTGCATTTCCCTCAAGTGGTCTACCCACTTCATTGCAATCACTTACTATTGACTATTGTACAAATTTATCCTTCCTTCCTCCTGATACGTGGAGCAATTACACATCACTTGTGAGTCTTTGGTTAAATCGTAGTTGTGATGCACTCACATCCTTCCCACTTGATGGTTTCCCTGCACTCCAAACACTTTACATACAGTATTGTAGGAGTCTAGATTCCATTTGTATTTTAGAAAAGTATTCCCCTCGGTCGTTGAGCCTCCAATTACTTGTGATCAGATCCCATGATTTAATTGAAGTCAAGCTTAAGATGGACATGCTCACCACTCTTGAAAAGTTGACTCTAGATTGTCCAGAGTTGTCATTTTGTGAAGGAGTTTGTCTACCTCCCAAATTACAAGACATTGCGATTCGGTCCCTAAAAACAACACCGCCAGTTATGGAATGGGGTCTTCAATATTTGACAGCTCTTTCAAGATTAGAAATTGGAAAGGGTGATGATATAGTTAACACCTTAATGAAGGAGTCGTTGCTACCCATCTCCCTTGTGACTCTACGTTTCAGCGCTCTCTGCAAAATGAAGTCCTTTAATGGAAATGAGCTTCTACGCCTCTCCTCTCTCCGATATCTTGACTTCTATCATTGTCAACAGCTAGATTCATTACCAGAAAAATGTTTCCCTTCGTCCATGAAATCAATTCAATTTAATGATTGTGAAAAGCTTGAGTCATTACCAAAAAACTGCCTCCCTTCCTCGCTGGAAAGAATTTCTTTTTTTTATTGTCGACAGCTTGAGTCATTACCAGAAGACAGCCTCCCTGACTCTCTCAAGAAACTGACCATTGTGAGATGTCCATTGTTAGAAGAAAGGTATAAAAGGAAGGAACATTGGTCCAAAATTTCTCACATCCCTGCCATAATAATAAACAAGCAAGTCACAATATGAGGACAAGTTGTGTTCCTGTTTTCAAGTACGTTTTCCTTTTACCTCTCAAAATATTTTCATATTGGCAACTAATTAATCTCTGCTACGTATGTACTTTTTAAGGACAAATTCTCAGTGGTTGAATTTTTATTTGGCGATTTCTCATAATTCAATATTTTTTTATAAAACTATCTTTGGTCTGTAATATTTGTACAGAATCAAATCTTATGCACATTTGTTGAATAAAGCTGTAACTGCTACATTAATCTCAGGAAATCATATCAAAAATCAATCTTTTACTGTTATATTTGGGATATTACAACTGAGAAATTCAGCGGGAAAAACTCATTATGTTATATAAACTGTAATCTAAATGGAATTGTCTAAAGAATATTTTCTATAACAATACAAATTGAACAATCATGTCTTTGGAGCTAATCAAAGGAAAATGCTTATTTCATCTTTTCAGGAGATCAAAGGCCTATGTGGATGATAATCAACTCACTTGATGAATTGATGAAAAATGCTTGTTTGATTTTTTATGGAATTTAAAAATCAGCAGTTTCCATTTAATTCCACGAGATTTAATTTACTTAGCTAATAGTCAGTTTGTATTTTAGCATGATTCGGTCAGACAAAGTACAATGCAGTAGAGTTTGTAATATTCTTAATTTGTAACTTTAAGCAAATACTCATATGATAAAACCATGCATCTGTTGAATTAATATTGGTTCTAAATATTCATATTCCTATAAACATTTGTTGAAATAATATAGTTGTTACATACAGTATCTTCTTTGATAAAACCTGTGTGCATACATATAGTTTCAGTTCATAAAATCCAGAACTTGTATGAAACTTTGTATTTTCATAAAGCTCAAAGGATTGAATTTAAAGTGAGACAGAGAACAATTTGATTTGAAGTAACTTGTTCATGATCCTTTACTGTTGGTAACTTGTCACACACGACACAATCTCGGTGTCCTTATTAACAAATACTAGTAATTATATATCAAAATATTGAAACTAGAATGATCAAGTTTAAAAGTTGGGAAATACAATTGTACATCACTGCTATCTCAACAAAGGGAATATGAAGGCCTACAATGGAATTAACTTATGGCACTCATAATTGTTTATAGTACACTAATGTTACCAGTTTTCTGAAATTGGATATAAGTTTCTGAAATTGGATAATTGTTTGATATAGTTTATTCATCAAAGTATGTGGTAAGAAGGCCTATAATAAAGTATATCCCCAATCCCATCAAAGAATTGGTTGTGCTTTAGACCTTTGGAGAAACTGTTAGCTAAGTGAAAATATACAACAGTTAGCTACTTTATGTCTTAATGTTATAGATTGTGTTTGATTGAAGTTAATTATCAGAACAGAAACTTTGCTGATTTGACAAGAATAAATAAATAGATTGTCTTAATCCTAATTATTATAAATAAATAATTTATAATAATTAGGATTAATAAAAAGAACTTTCATATTTGACTTTAACTTCTGTAGTTTATTCAAGTACAGAGCTTTTCTTAAGGGCAAAAGGTAGTATATTGCTATACAAATATTTCCACTAAATTTATTTGTTACCATTTCCAAATTTTTAATAAAAGACTTTATGCCAATTGAGTTTACAGTGATCAAAGTATTTTGAAACATGAGTAAGTCACTTTTTTTTTATGATATGAACTTGATTTTTTCATCTCCATTATTCTAAACAAAATAATCTACTTCGTTTTCTGATTAAAAGCTTTTTGATTGTGTGATCATGTTGTTTTTGACTTTCGTTTCTTTGCATTCC
>Ga0315913_1010940_pt1 | contig 10341 bp, 13 predicted proteins | sample MpolsnodulesMG_FD_207736 | JGI IMG/M metagenome (GOLD analysis project Ga0315913, IMG submission 207736) | Medicago polymorpha root nodule microbial communities from Los Angeles, California, United States - small nodules | ecosystem: Host-associated > Plants > Roots > Nodule | place: USA...
AGAGCAGCCCTTTGTTTCACTATAATGATGAGTAACTTTATAAAAGAGATATCAATGGGTTACAAGAATAAGTCTCCCGCCTAATTCTACCCAAAGCCCCAATCTCTTCCCGTAACCAAGAGACTCAATCCTAATAGTGTTTCCAAGGTGAATCAACCCTCAAACCCTAGTGTTTGTTGCCAAGAGACAAACTCTATACAAACCCTAGTTTTGTTGTTGCCTTTCTAAACCCTTATTTCAGCCCCCTCTATCTCAGGTTTACTCTGATACAAAGCCTATATTTATAGTAAAAGTAACTCCCATAAAATTTTAACAAATCTGGTCCAAAAATACGTTTCTGAAATTTCCACTGCGTGCAAAATCGGGCCCCGAATTCCTCCATTCGGGCGCCGATTTTTGTCGAACAAAACACCTCCAACAGGCAGCCAAAATCGGGCCCCGAACTCCACAAATAGGGCGCCGATTTTGGGTCTTCCAGCAAACATGATTTTGCACTCCAAACTCCAATTTTGGGTCACTTTCACAACGGTTTATATTGTGTATATTATCAATATTAAGATTTTGTATGATTTATTGCAGCTAGGCAAATGGGGTTCAAAGATAGGAGGAACTGTCCTAATTTATGTAAATTGGCTTCTGAATACATAAGAAAATCTGAGGGATGTGAAGATGATATCTATGCTTTTTTTGAAAATGAACCAAATGTGGATTCACTTTTTGTCAAGCTTGTGGAAGAGTTTGAGAGATGCATTCTTAGTTACTTTGCATTCCATTGGAGCCTTGGTGATTTATTGATAAGTCAGGTATTTTAGGATAATTATTATTATTTTTTTAAATATCCTCATAAGTTATATAATACAATACAATTATCACATTACAGGTCTTGAGCTCTGACACTGAGCCAAAAAAGAAATTCAAGCACATGGTTATGGCAGCAACTAGGTGTGTTTATTTTTGTACATTTTATGAAACATGATAAAGATTTTAATTTGAATTTTTGCTTTGTGACCTTAATTTCCCTTTGTGTTGTAATCATTTGGACAGGGATCAAAGGGTTGAAAGGGTGACAAAGAATTTGAAGGTGGCAAGGGTTTTCAATACATTAGTAGAAGAAATGAAAGCAATGGGACTTGTATCAAATGACGAAAATCGCTGCACAGAGGTGATGGCACCAGTGGCTCACAGTGATAGGAGCCCTGTGCTCCTTTTCATGGGAGGTGGTATGGGAGCTGGAAAGAGCACTGTGCTGAAAGATATTCTCAAAGAGTAAGAAATTGTTGTGTATATTTGTATGAACAAAAATGAATCATTGAAAAATAGTAAGAACTTAATGTTGTTTACCTTATGAACGAAATTTAAACAGGCCTTTTTGGGTAGGAGCAGCTAGCAATGCTGTTGTTATTGAGGCAGATGCATTCAAGGAATCAGATGTTATATATAGGGCCCTTAGTTCAAGAGGGCATCATGACATGATCCGAATGGCTGAATTGGTGAGATGATTAAGACTCTTCTTCGATTCTGATTAAGTAAATAGTAAATATATAAGATGGTGCTTGAAATTGTATCATTGTATTAATTTGGTCTCTCAAATTACTAATATTCTAAGATGATCCTTGCAAAGTGTTAATCAAATTTGTTATTGTTTTTGGATTTATTGTCAAATTCACCCCTAACATTATTCACTCGTTTCAAATTGTTCTCCGATATTACCTTATGTAACCCTAACATTATTCACTGGGTTTCAAATTCAACTCCGATATTACCTACTTAATGTCATTCTAGTTCTTGCATATACCAATGGAAGGGTGACTTTGATTAGATTTTGCAACTTTAGGAATCATTTTAGAATAGCAACAATGTGGGGGAATATATTGATATAATCCTATAATTTCAAAGACAATTTTAGGTATTTGCTTGAATATATATGCATGAGTGTCATTCTAAATTTACTTCATTATGTGAGGGTGATTGATGAATTTGATTACAACTTTTTGGATTTACTATTTGACATGGACACTTATGCTGTGCAATTTCTCATGATATCATTGAGAGAAAAATGAAAGAGAGAATCATCTTCATTGAATGATCTAAAATGCAAAGAAGCTGCATATTGGGGTGTGTGTCTCTATATGTACTTTGCGGTAACTTGCAAAGCAAGCAATCTGGCAAACTAACTAACTAGATAACTCAAATAAGGTTCAATTAACCAACTATAGTTCTAACCAACTAACTATAACTGTCTCATGCTTAGCTGGCACAACTGCTATGAGAGAAGCCGTGTTCTCCAATACAATTATTGGAGAAAAGTTATGAAAATGACTTACAACATGTCTACAATCAACTTATATATATATATAAAAAAAAGAAGATACATATATGAAAACAAATTCTCTCTTTGATTATAGAGATAGTTCATACATATAGAATCTTATTAGCATGATAAAGTTGTTGCAAACAGGTACACCAATCGTCAACAGATGCGGCCTCATCCCTCCTGGTAACAGCACTGAATGAAGGAAGAGATGTGATTATGGATGGAACATTCTCTTGGGTGCCATTTGTTGTGCAAACAATAACAATGGCCAGGAATGTCCATCGCCGTCGTTACCGAATGGGAGCTGGCTACAAGGTTCATAATGATGGTACTACAACAGAGAGCTATTGGGAACGAATTGAAAATGAAGAACCTGAACAAGTTGGAGGCAAAAAGAGAAAACCATATAGAATAGAGCTTGTTGGAGTAGTATGTGATGCTTACCTTGCAGTCATTAGAGGCATAAGGTAGATTCACTTCATTATTAACCTTCATATTCAACAAACTTACATATTAATCATAATTCTTTTAGTGAAAATGGGACAATCCTACAACTTCATGTAGTCAGACACATCGATGGTTGTTCGATAAAGATCATACAGTCCAGATTTCAATGTAGATTTTTTTTTTAAAAATTTAAAAACAAGTTTGAAATACGAGCCAGCTCATATTTATCGAACACTACGAGTGTAGCTGACTGCTTGTGGTCACAAGATTGTGACTGCACACTGCTCAAATTCAAGAAAATGGACTTTACTAACGGATACATTTGAATTCCAACAGGAGAGCTATCATGTGTAGAAGAGCAGTAAGAGTGAAATCACAATTGAAATCCCACAGGAGATTTGCAGATGCATTCATGACTTATTGTCAACTAGTAGATAATGCTCGGCTATACAGCACAAATGCTTTGGAAGGCCCACCCAAAGTACACATTTTTCTTGTCCCGTCTTTCTTATTCTTTTTTCTTATGATAAAATATATTGTTAGTCATATTGATTCTTAAATAAGGAAAATTGCATTTAAGGATTTTGAATGTATATATTTAGTTGGTCAAATTAGTTCTCAATCAGGAACCCAAGAAATAATTTGACAGATGAATTACATATTCAATGAGGAAATGTATAATTTGACCATTCATTTCATTGTAGAAAAAAATCATGTGTTAAGTTATATAAATATTACTAATGTTTGTAATAGTCAATATCAATCTCATTTCCTTTCAAAAATGTGTCGTCATGCATATAAAACTTTGTTGCAATGTGGGATTTTTCTGTTCGGAACAGTAGCCCTCAATGCTTTGTCATTTGTAAAATGCGTCTCGATGGATATAGAAGTGTGCAAGTTGTTTATAAACTACACTTAACCTACATTTCTGAGCAATGTGAGACTTTTTGGTGTAATGAAACAATGATCAATGAAAATCGTCATTCTCAAGGTGGAATTTCTATGTTATTTTCATTTATGTTCAACATTATAACCTCTTACTGACCAGATTACTGTTGTAAAGTTGATAGGATGGAAAGAGAGGGACAAGACATTGCTAGTTGATCCAGATGAAATTAATTGTTTGAAGAGAGTTGCTAGGTTGAATGAAGATGCTGACTCCATATATGAACTTTACAAGCACCCTAACCCGACTTGTGAAGCCGGATCAATATGGAAAGACATTGTATTATCTCCTTCAAGGTTGGACATTCAACAAGAGCTGAAGTATTCAATTCAAAAGGTTGAGAGATATGCAATGCAAAATGCTAGCTTGTTGATGGAGCAATGATAATATTTTTCAACCTTAGCATTTAAGATTAGGTTCATAAGATGGAAATGGTCTATGAACTTTCCTAGGTTATTGAAATTTTGACACCAGATTCTTTTTAGTAGCGTTGTATTAATGTGAACTTGAATGTACAAAAGAACACCATATAGTCAACTTATCATATCTAATTAGTTGTTTTCAACTTATTTTTATATGCTCTCATGATAGCTTATAGTTATAGAATCAACTTGTGCAAAAGTTATGTTGAATTTATCCTAGTTTTATTTTATTGTAGATCAACTTATACCATACCAAGCAACATATGGTTGATTGAAGGGGCAAGAGATTCACACGCCTTAAATAAGTGGTCATGAGTTTGATTTTTGACTCTTTCGTATAAACAAAACTTGGATGGAAGGAGACAACTTATCTTATTTGTTCAACGGATTCACGAGTAAAGATTGTCATTACTAAATGACAGTGAATAAATAGTTAAATATGTAAGAGACTTAATTGCTCCATCACCCTAGAAGCCACCATTTTATTTTTTTTTATGATTTTTCCCAATATAGATGACCTTAATATAACTTTACATTACCTCTCCTATCAAGAGGAAATTGTACTTGCAATGGAATTTTATATAATTCATATAGATACTCAATCAAATGAGAGAAACAGATGAATATATTCGAGAAATTTAACATCCAATAGACATAGTTTTGCACAAAATAAATTTAACTTCCAATATACTACTATTTAGTTTGTATAACTCAAATAGGAATTCAATTATATGAGAAAAAAGAGAGGAAGATGTTGGAGAAATTTAACTTCATATGCACAGTTCTGCAAAAAAATGGATAATTGCATCCAATATGACTAACATGAGTAATACCAGTTTGTGACAATATTAAATTTGTGAAAATGAATGACATTTCAACATAATATGAGAATAACAGTTTACTATAGTCTTATACACAATACTTGGCAATACAAGTTCCTTAGAAGGACTTGTTCATCTTCATTGGCCTTTTAGACAATTGTTCAATATTCAAATCTCATCAGATTTTCATGATTCTTGATGCAGTTAAATCTTTAGTTAACCTATTATCACGTGGAGTGGGTTAATTTCATCCCCAATCAAAGCATTCCCCTGAATTAGAGAAAAACAGTGATAACATCAACAAAAACCCTAGTCATGACCAATGTGCCTTCAAAACCAAACTTCTCCCAGACCACAAATCCATTGTACAAGGTGAAACACTCGTTAGAGAGCTCATAAAATTTCCTACACGATACAAAAAATCCCATGCAAATCCATTAACCACAGCTCAAGTTATGAGCAAATGAATCCAGCTTAAAAGCACAGCCAAAACAACCAAACACCCCCAAATCATACAGTAACATTCCTTGTTAATTATTCTCCACCGCTGAATCAATCAACAACAACCGTCGATAACATCCCCATCGAAGGGCTCACATTCAAACAAGAAAAAAGATATCGATCCTTGTCGGGTTCTCTGAACCAATGAGAATTAAGTAACCGTATATTGCTTCACTATTTAAATCATCAAATTCCGTTCATTCTCTCTCACACAAAAATTCTATTCTAATTCCCACTCTTCAACAAACTCTTTCTCAAACATCAATTTCTCTTCATTCACAACTCAGTTCTGTTAACATGGCCACAGAAGAACCAATCGTTGCAGTGGAACCTGTTCCCGAACCAACCATTGCTGCCGATCCTCCAGCTTCGGAGATTGATCACTCCGAACCAAAGGCTGCTGAACCAGAGAAGAAGACGAAGAAAGTAACGAAGGAATCCAAACCTAAGAAAGTTTCCAAACCACGAAACCCTGCTTCCCATCCTACTTACGAAGAGGTTCGTTTCAATTTTCAATTCACTCTTTTCTAATTCTTCTTCGTTTTGTTATGATTATTATAGTTTCAATTGGATCTAATTTTTTAATTGATTTGAACGAATTGCAGATGATTAAGGATGCAATTGTGTCTCTGAAGGAGAGGACTGGTTCAAGCCAATACGCAATTGCGAAATTCATCGAAGAAAAGCACAAACAGCTTCCTTCAAATTTCAAGAAGCTTTTGCTTCAGAATTTGAAGAAGAATGTTGCTTCTGGAAAGCTCGTTAAGGTGAAAGGTTCATTCAAGCTTTCTTCGGTGAAGGCTGTGAAAGCCAAGCCAGCTGCAAAGCCAAAGGCTAAAGCTGTTGTCAAGCCAAAGACCAAATCTGTTACCGCCAAGCCCAAGGCGGCTGCTGCCAAGCCCAAATCTGCTGCCACAAAGCCCAAGTCTGCTGCTACCAAGCCCAAACCTGCTGTTGCTAAGCCCAAAACTGCTGCAAAAGCGAAGCCTAGTGCAAAGGTTGCAAAGACAGCGACAAGGACTTCTCCGGGGAAGAAAGTTGCAACTGCAAAGCCAGCAGCAAAGAAAGTTGCGGCTGCAAAGAAGAAAGCTCCGGTGAAGAGCGTGAAGCCTAAGACTAAGACTGTTAAGTCTCCGGCAAAGAAGGTTGCGATCAAGAGAGGGGGAAGGAAATAAGAGTCAGAATCTTTCTAGTGACTTAGTAGCATTAGCATTTAGCAGCATTGTAAATCTTTTTTAGAGTTTATAACAATAATAATAGACTAATGGTTTTTACATATATAAAAGTATTTTCTGGTTTTATTTTGTCTTTCGATCAAAATTGTTTAGTCTACGATGAAAAAAATAATAATTTCAATTTAACTGTGGCCCCCGTGTTATTTTTTTTATTTTTTTTTTGTCTTGAGGGGCCAAAACTGTTACAGTTGCAAAACTTAGGAGGCTGTTTTGTAGTTTTTTTTCTTCTTAAGGGGCCGAAATCGCAACTTCGAGAAAGTTAGGGGACTAAAACTGCAATTAAGCCTAAAACATACCGTTACAACTAAATTTCGTCAATATTTCATCGTAATTTTGGAGAAAAAAGAGGATAAAGAAAACGCACTATGCTTAACCTCGCCATTTATCAGGTTTATAGCACTTTCAAACTATTTCATATCATAGTTGTTCTGACATGAGCTGCATACAACACCACAATACATCCTCTTTTCCAATGCTTTTCATCTGATTGAAGCTTTTTGGGCAAAAGTCTTCATAAGATGAATGACCTAGACGGTGAAGTTAAGAACATTACAATCCATGTGGATATGATCTTGAGACAATGTATACTTGCAATATAATTTGCTCTATTTTTCAAGCAACATGTGTTTAATGTCTCAGTTTTAGTAACAATATACCCTGCAAATGGTATCATTAATCCGTATCAGTCTCTCTGTTTTAGTTCTTAGTTAATAGTTTCAATGTGTCTTATTTAGTGCTCATCAGTCATACGTTTTAACTGATAAGTTGTCCTCAATGTATAGCTCTTATCAGTTATAGGTTCTTAAAATTGATGAGGTATATTTAATGTATAGATATCAGCAAGTCTTACTGAGCACAAATGTGTCTTCCCTTATGGGAGAAAGTAAGTAGGATAGAACATACTACTCAACATAGGATATACATAGTTTGGAAAATAGGGTCGGAGGTATTGTGAGTTAGTCTGTTTGTGATGAAAAAAATATTATGGTTAGGAAATACATTAGAACTTAGTAGGTTAGATATAGACAGATTTAGAAAGTAAGAGTAAGGAACAGAGAGAACATATCAGGAATAGCTCATTCATCACTGCAATGCTGCATCAGTTTTGTCGGCATCTACATGATTACATTCGTACACTTTTCTCCGCCTCCAGTCTTTATATTTAAAGTAAATTATTTCAACTAACTCTTGTATACTATACTATCTAAACTACATTTGAAACCCACATTACTATCTCAAAAATTAAAAAAGAATTAGAGATCAAACATTTGACCGCTTGTTTAAGGTACCGAGTTCCTTACCACTCGGACCAACACCCAAGCATGTGTTGGTAGGTATAAGTTCTTTTACAATTAAAGAAAACAATGATGAATTCGACATATGCTTTGCACAGGTTTGTTAGGAAACTATGCAAAATTTCCCCATAGTCAGATAAGTGGAAGTGAAATAAATGCGAAATAATAACATACAAAATTGTTAACGAAGTTCGGCCAATAATGCATACTCTCCGGACTGCTGCATATCTCTTTAATAAAAAGGGAAATATATGTGTTTAGAAACACTCACAAACTCTCACAACCCACAACCCAATTACACCCAAGAATTTTCTCTAAAATTCTCTCATTGATAGTTTTTCTCTAACTATTGATGTAATTCACTCACTTTACTTGTGTTGTTATGTTTTGCTTCTGATGTCGAAGCCTCTATTTAGGGGTGGCCCTAAGGGTGGGGCAGGATCCCAGGACACCATTTTTTTAGGGGCACCAAAATTATTATTTTTATTTAATATTTAGTATTATATAGATATATTTCTTTTTAATTCGCTTTGATTAATTCTATTGAAAATATATTATTAGAGAACTTTGATTATAAATTTTAATTTTTGCTACAAAAAAAGCAAGGAAAATATTAAAATAATTAAAATGACACAATTTTATTGTTTCGTCCAGGGCACCAAAAATCTTAGGACCGACCCTGCCTCTATTTATAGATGCTGGAAGTTGCTTGTTCTTTCATGTTCATACAATGTGAACTTGTGATATTCATGTGTGAACAATTGATGCACCGTTTCTTTTACTACTTGCCATGCTTTCAAACTTGGTTCCGACACAATTTGAAATTACCACCATATGCTACTATTCATATAGCATGCTAGTAAATCAAATTGGTTGAGAAAATCTTTCGGTGCATTTACTGTGGTTGGACAACACACACTATTCACCAATAATCTCCCAATTGAAGACTGATTTCAATCGGTCTTCACACCTTAATCATGTGGCAGCCTTCACCAGTCTCTTACTCTAACAGGCCAAGTGATGTTGAGCACAACTTCAGTTTGTCGATAGTCACCACCTTTGTTAACATATCTGCGGGATTTTTACTTCCTTGAATTTTAATCAATGTTAGCATCTCATCCTCAAGAAGAGATCTAATGAAGTGATAACGAAGACCTATGTGCTTTGTTCTCGAATGGAATGTTGAATTCTTTGCTAGATGTATCACACTCTGACTATCACTATACAAAGCACATTTCTCCTGCATGAATCCTAACTCTGTTAACAATCCTTGAAGCCATATAAATTCTTTGTTGGCTTTTGTTACTGCTACATACTCAGCCTTTGTAGTGGATAAAGCAACAATCTTTTGTATTCGCGACATCCAACTAACTGCTCCAGTACCAACAATAATTATATAACCAGTTGTACTTCTTTGGTGATCAACCTCACCAACAAAGTATGCATCTACACAGCCTTCTACTTTTATCTCTCCTTTGCCAAAGTACAAACATTTCTTTGTGGTGTCTCTTAGATACCTCAAAATCCATTTAATCGCATCCCAATGAGCTTTACCTGGATTTGACATAAACCTGCTAACAGCTCCCACTGCATGGCCATTGTTTGGCCTCGTACAGACCATTGCGTACATCAAACTTCCAATTGCTGAAGCATATGGAATCCTGGCCATGAGTTCTTTTTCTTCCTCCGTCTGAGGTGATTGTTCCTAGGATAGGCGAAAATGACTTGCCAAAGGTGTGCTAACTGGTTTGACATCGCCCATGTTGAATCTTTGCAAAACATGGTTGATGTACTCTGCTTGAGATAACTGCAAAACTCCTTTTTGCTTATCTCTCGTGATTTGCATACTAAGGATTTTCTTTGCCAGACCTAAGTCCTTCATGTCAAATTCTTTTGACAATTGCATCTTCAAGTTTTTAATCTCATCAATGTCTGAGCCTGCTACTAACATATCATCAACATAAAGTAGCAAAATGATATAACTAGACTTATATCTCTTGAAGAAACAACAATGGTCGTCATTGCACTTCTGGAAACCTTCCTTGTGCATGAAGCTTTCAAACTTCATATACCATTGTCTTGGAGCTTGTTTCAGGCCATACAAGCTCTTATTTAGCCTGCACACCATATTCTCTTTCCCTTCTTCTAAGAATCCTTCAGGTTGGTGCATGTATATCTCCTCATTTAGATCTCCGTGAAGAAATGAAGTCTTCAAATCTAACTGCTCAAGATAGCGATTTTCGCTGGGAACAATTGATGAGTCAATAATTAGTCTTTAAATTAGTGTCTTTTATTTAATATTTAAGTTTATTTTAATTAGATTTAATATGTTTTTATTTCCTTCTAGAACTATTTTACTT
>Ga0315913_1010941_pt1 | contig 10341 bp, 9 predicted proteins | sample MpolsnodulesMG_FD_207736 | JGI IMG/M metagenome (GOLD analysis project Ga0315913, IMG submission 207736) | Medicago polymorpha root nodule microbial communities from Los Angeles, California, United States - small nodules | ecosystem: Host-associated > Plants > Roots > Nodule | place: USA...
TACTTCTCCTGAGAAATATTGGAACTAGGAATTGAAGAAGCATCAATGCTACTTCCTGGTTGTGCCTCAACTTCATCAGTACTACTTGAGACATTGACAGAAGAACCCTGCTTCTGAAAATTAGGATGTCCATGCTTTTGATAGCAGAATTCAATAGTGTGGTTATTCTTTCCATAAAAACAACAATGTCTAGGTGGCTTGAAATTATTGGAATACCATCTTCCTCTTCCTTGTGGACTACGTGAATCAACATTATGAACAAGAGATAAAGGTTCATCAATGGGGGAAGATAGAGAATGATTATAACTCTCTTCCTAAATAACCAATGTGTAAACCTTGTTGATAGAAGGAAGGGGATCAAGCATAAGAACTTGAGTTTTCACAACATTGAATTGATCATTTAAACCAGTTAAGAACTGAATAACCTGATCTTAAAGCCTATAGTTGCGAGCTTCTCTCATGGCTGCACATCGACATGGATGAGGAAAAGTACAGTGAGGCATGGGATGATGTGAATTCAACTCTTCCCAAAGAGTTTTCATTTCAGTGAAGTAATCTAACACAGTCTTGGAACCTTGTTTGAAGTTGTTGATTTTGGATCGTAATGTAGCAATCCGAATTATATCAGCTTTAGCAAAACGTTCCTTAAGATCTGACCAAGCATCAATGGCGTTTTCATGAAAAACCAGAGTTTGTGCAATTTGAGGTGTAACAAAATTGATTATCCAAGAATGAATTAGATGATTACAACGTTCCCATGCATTATGATTCAAGTCATCTTCATCAGGAATCTCGATGGCTCCCTCAATGAACTTCAATTTTTTTTTTCATGCCAAAAGCTCGAATCATGGAATGACTCCATGCGAGGTAATTTGAACCATCCAGAGGAGGAGCAACAAGAACGGAATTTGGTCCTTCACTCGTACGAACGTAGAAAACAGATTCAGTGTCTAGTTGATTTTGGCAAGGCATGGTGAAAAACAAAGATGAAGAAAAGTGCAGAGAATAACGAAGAAGACGAAGATTAAGAAACAAGAACAAGCAAGAAAATCTGCGAAGAATCTGTGAAAAACGCAAGAATTTTCTGCAAAATTGATGAATAATCAATGAAAAAGATGAAGAATGAAACCTTAACAAGCATTGTAACTAACTTTCTCCATTGAAATGGGAGAAAAGGCTCTAGATATCATGTTATGGAAAATAACAAATGAATAATAGTCTCATTCTCATAGATGGAAACGTGAGATATATCAAGTATTTATAGAGAAAGCTAGTAAAATACACTTAACCTAATTACATGCTAATACGAGAGATCATACTAAGTGTAACTAAGTAGCTTGTATCTCAAGTAAGGTAGGTATATGTGTAGAAGATTTAGCATCTGTGTCTTCTATTTCTAGTAGTGGTGGAGGGCTTTACGAAAGATTGGGTAGTTTGGAGTAAATGAGACAACCACAAATGTTAGTGTTTTATATGTAAGTGACATGTGGATGACGTGTATTCTAATTGTCCTCTTTTGGCTTTCCGGAAGCCTCTTCTTTCCTTCCAAGCTTCTAAACCGTTGGCACAACTGTTTACATCTGGAATTCTTCTTGTCATCACATATCTATAGAGAAGGGAATGCTTGTGTAGATCAATTGTCTAGGCAGGGGTATGTTATTATTACTAATACTGTTTGGTGGGATTCCTTACCTTGTTTCCTTAGGCATGATTTTTTCATGAACATACATGGTCTTCTGAATATTAGTTTCCCTTAGTATGTTCTTTGTTTTGTTTTAGCTTTTGAGGGTTTTGGTCTAGTCCCCCCTCTTGTATAGTTTTTCCTTTTTTTAATAAAATTTTAGAGCAAGTGGTAGAGGATGGGAGCAACTATGGGATGCCAACATAGTTGGAATGTTTAATTGCTTCTTGTTGCTTCCTCGCTCTCTTGATTCATTAAAAAAACATGTATTCTAAGTGATATTTCTTCTGTGGTCACATCTGTTAAAATCATCCATATATATATGTGTGTGTGTGTTATAATAAAATATATATGTCCAAACTTGTGTATATTATTCCTTAATAAGTACAATACAACACAAGATTAACTGTTTTATTATATTTGTAACTACACTTCACATGAAGTTTTATTTATTGTGATACATAGTATAACAAGAGCCCACTCTTAGCTGAATATCTTGCTTAGTCATGAGGTTCAGCATCAGTATTAGCATCACTGTGTTCTTTAGGCCAACCACCACCCCAGCCTCCACGCCAACCGCCATAACCACCGCCCCAGCCGCCACGCCATGGACCTCCCCAACCATAGCCACCACGCCAAGGACCACCGTAACCCCAACCATAGCCTCCACGCCATGGACCACCGTAACCCCAACCATAGCCGTATTTGCTTTCATCTACCCCATTTGCTTTATCTACAACCAAAAAAGATAAATAAATACACCGTACATAATATGTATATTCATATCGTGACTAGGTCAACATGTTATATTTATTAATATATCATTGACTTAAAAGTGTAAATAACAATAAATACACTTTTTGTCAAAAAAATAAAAATAAATACACTTCCCCTTAAAAAGATAAAAAATAAAAACACCAGCTAGCCCACAATGGCTAATAATAAAACGTAAAAATATTCTTAAGATAATAAAAGGATCAATTTCTAAATTTAGGGAATTAACCCCGTATAAGGGATTGACTAAACTTGGTAATATTCTAATTTTATTAAAATTAATAAAAATAGTGAAGCCCACTTTCAAACCATGTTCATATATTGATAAAAAATAAAAATAAAAACCATGTTCAATAGACGCCCCAAAATTACAGTGTAACATGAATAAAATCTATTAAAATTTGATCAAATTCATAAACTACCATCTAGTGGTCATACAAATAGAACAACTATGTTTTTTAATGAAAAGTATATATTAAATTTGAAAAGGAAAATACAATGGATAATTCACCTAAGCACAAGGAAAAAGTGGTACAACTAATTAAAAATAATTTATTACCCAAAAAAAAGTAATAATCATCAAAATTAATGGCGTGGAAAACTCGAAAATATTACCATCTTTTTTATCAGATTTCTCAGAAGAGATGAGAAGGATGGAAGCCAGCAACATTGTTAGAAAAAGTAACCCTTTGGAATTCATTTTCTTATAGCTTATTGTGAAACTATTGTATTGATCGATGAAAATGAAATGGCTGAAGGTTACGTATTTATAGGCAAGATGAGGAAGAAATAGAACAAAAAGCTTTAAATTCCTTCGTTGACATAAAGTTATATAATAATTTCATTCTCCTTTATTTGACCTTACAGTGATCATTATCGAGTGACTATTATTAGTAAGTGGATGCCATTTTATTTTGTTCATAGGATTTTTACAATATAATTGTTATTATTCAGATTGCAATACTAATTAATTAGAAATAAAATAAGGTCATATATTACATAATCTTGAATTCTTGATTGGTAGCATTCGAATTGAGAAGGATGATGATGACCAATTCTCGTATGCATATTTTTAAGTAATATGATGACAAGAATTTTAATTAACTTTCGGTGCACGGGTGCTTACATGAAACTCAGGGGATGTAGCATATCATGATGTACATAAGATTTCAATTCCAAAATTATCATCTGAAAGGTGAAAGGAATCAGTGTCGTTTAAGATTAGTTTGGTGGAATGAGGTGTGTGTAACTTTTAGCAACATGAATCTAGGTAAAGAAAGATGTTGGGTTCCAAGGAGTCTAGGGACACTCGTACTGGGGTCAAAACAACAATACAGCTGAGAAACCACATTTTTATTCACATTGGGTCATGAGGAGAACCCATGAATTAGATAGGGTAAACCCTAGAGGCCAATAATTTATATTAAACTTATGTTATGTATCATGACTTTTATTATTAAATAATAAGGTTAATAGTGTTTTTCATCCTCTGTAATATAAGTCATTTCTGGTTTTCGCCCTTATAAAATTTTCGGTTTGATTTGCATCCATGTGAAACTTTTTTTTTCTTCCGGAAAACACCCCTCCCCATATGACTGTGCATATTTGCTGACGTGGTACACTGTGTGGCATGCTGACTGTGCATATATACTTATGTGGCGTGCTGACTGTATAATTATTTTTTTAAGGGTACACGTGGCATTTGTGCCAATTTTTTTTTACAAAAAATAATATAAATGAATTTATATTAATTTATAAAAATTGAAAATAAAAAAATTAAGGAAATTTTTTATTTATGAAATATTTTTTTAAATTCTGGAAAAAAAGTTTATTACGAAATTTTTTTTCCAAATTTTATATTTTTTTATATAAACATTAATTTTTTTTTTAAAATTAGAAAAATATTCAGATTTTTTTCCAAAAAACTTAAAAATAATGGATATTTTTGGTCTTATGTGTTCTATAGGTATCAATCTGAATCAGGTCATCAATTGAGTGGAAATTTATGTGCGAGGAGTGGGCTAAGATGTTTAGAAGCAATATTTATCATGAATTGAGTGAAAACTCGAGAGAGAAGTCTAGTGATGAGTATCCCGATGGATTTCTTGCAAATTTAAGATATAGAGAACTATGATAAGCAATTTGGTGAAGCATGGTACGAAGACGAGTATAACGAATGTCTTGGTGATTTGAAAGATAGTTTAAACAAGTGAAAACTGAATAGGGATGAACATTGTGGATGCTTTGTGTTGTTTAACAAAATTGAAAAGAAAAAAAAGGCAAATTGTGCCGGTTGCATCTTTTACTACTTAAGGTTATTTTGGCTAATATATGACGTTTTAAATAGCGCTTTTTTAAAATTAAAAAGCGTGGTCTTAGGGTGTCTTTAGATAACTTTTTTTTCTTAATGTGCTATCGAAGGGTGTGATTAGATAGCACTTTTTTCTACAAAGAGTTATTATAGTACAGCTAATTCTAGCGCTTCTGTTGTAAACACTTTATAACATTGGATTTATATACAGTATTATTTTATTATGCGTTGTTAAAAATTATCTTTTGATAGTTGTTTATTCAAATAAGTGTGGTACATAGCCTATTGTTTTTTTCTTCAAAATCTTTACGAATGTAATGTTCTTTTTTTTAAAAAAAATAATACAAATGTATATAATTTATTAAAGAAAAATATTTTTTTTTGGAAGGTTATAATTTAGACTGTTATTTATCGAATAAAACTTTTATTATATAATAAAAATGTATGTATATGCTAGATATAGCATAAAAGTTAAAAATGTATTGCCACTAAGAATTGAAGTTGCAAATCATTGATTATCTCTAAGTTAAAAGTTAGTTAACAGAAAGATCAAAATCTTCTGTGCCAGCATGCAATCTTCTTCTGTCTTCTTGGTTGTCTCCACATTTTTTTTCATGACAAGTAGATAGATCATTACAATAACTTTCATTCACTTGAACATAGTAGTAAACAGGAAAAACGGGTAATTAGCAAGGGACAAAATCTTAAAAAAAACACTTATCCCCTTCCTTAAACCTCTCTTTTCTTCTCTACCATTCTCTGGTGGTGCTTTTCTTTCGTTCTTTCTTCATTCTTCTTCACACGCTTCACATAATAATAATCACTTATTCTACTTAATCAAACAAAATGGCTTCTCGAGCGATATTGAGAAGAAGAACAAGAACTTCCATTCAACAATATCTCAACAACATTTCACAATCTTCATCTTCGATTTCATCTTTTCGTTCTATCGCTGCTGCAAAAGAGGATTTACTCAATTACTCATCAACGATTCACAAACGCGAGTAGTTCCGGGAACGGTTTGGCAAAATCGAATGTTGTGCAGAAAGACACGCAGAGTGCTGTGCAAAGAGTTAGGGTTGTGATTTTAGGGATTGGTCCTGCTTTGAGAACTGTTGCTTCCATGAGCATAGAGGACTAGGCCAACAAACTTGTTCACTGGAAAGACGAGTTCATATCGACATTGAAGCATTACTGGTTGGGTTGTAAACTGCTGTGGGCTGATGTGAGAATCAGTTCTAGGTTGTTGTTGAAGCTTGCTAATGGGAAGAGTCTCTCTAGAAGGGAGAGACAGCAACTGACATGAACTACTGTCGATATCTTTAGGCTAGTTCCTGTTGCAGTTTTCATTATTGTCCCCTTTATAGAATTACTCTTGCCTGTGTTTCTTAAGGTATTCCCCAACATGTTGCCATCAACATTTCAGGACAAGATGAAAGAACAGGATGCATTGAAAAGGAAACTCAAGGCAAGAATGGAGTATGCAAGATTCCTCCAAGATACAGTCAAAGAAATGGCAAAACAAGTTCAAAACTCCGGTAGCGGAGAAAAGAAAACAGCTGAAGATCTTGATGACTTTATAAACATGATTAGAAAAGGTTCAAGTATCTCTAATGAGGAAATTTTGGGTTTTGCTAAGTTGTTAATGACGAGCTTACTCTAGATAATATAAACAGGCCCCGATTAGTAAATATGTGTATCAATCCTTTTGGAACTGATGCATACCTACGATATATGCTACAAAAACGTCTACGGATGATTAAGGAAGATGATAAATTGATTCAAGAAGAAGGTGTAGATTCCCTTTCAGAGGCTGAACTCCGGGAAGATTGTAGAGAGCGAGGCATGCTTGGGTTGCGTTCTGTTGAAGAAATGCGCCAACAACTTCGAGATTGGTTCAACTTATCTTTGAATCACTCTGTACCATCATCTCTTTTGATACTTTCAAGGGCATTTATTGTGTCTAGGAAATCGAAACCAGAAGAAATACTACAGAATACAATTTCTTCTCTCCCTGATGAGCTTGTAGATACTATACAAGTTACATCTTTACCCTTTGAGGATTCTGTCTCAGAAAGGAAGAGGAAACTGGAGTTCCTTGAAATGCAGGAAGATAAGGCTTTGAATGAAATGAATATTTCAACGGCAAAAGAAGCACATCAACTTGCTAGAAACAGAGCAGTGGAAAGCAAAGAGCACCTATGTGAAATTAGTCGTGCATTAGCTGTTTTAGCTTCTGCGTCGTCTGTAAGTACAGAGCATGAAGATTTTCTAACACTAGTTAATAAAGAGATAGAACTCTATAACAGCATGGTAGAGAAAAAGGGTTCAGATGATGCCTTTAAGGCATATAAAGCTGCCCGAGCGGAACATGAGCATGCTGCTGAGTCGGATGATGATCGGGATAAGGTGTCATCCGCACTCATAGAAAGAGTTGATGCCAAAATTGGTGATCGATGGAGGCTTCTGGATAGAGATTATGATGGGAAAGTAACTCATGAGGAGGTAGCATCGGCTGCAATGTACTTGAAGAATACATTGGGGAAAGAAGGCGTCCAAGAACTCGTCAACAATCTTTCCAAAGATAAAGATGGGAAAATACTAGTGGAGGACATTGATAAATTGGGTGGCTGGAGAGAAGATGGTCATACAACTGAAGATGAAAGACCATGAGGGTATGATCCCATACATGATTTCCAGATACATCATATTTTGTTATTCCATGCCACAAAATGTGGCGCAAATATATTTTAGGCCACCATTCAAAATCTCTTCGTCATTGATTTTGTATTATGTATTAATAAGTAGTTCAACTGTGTAGCAGTCGGATGAAAAGGAAGTGTGTACAAGCTCTGTAGATAAGGATTGACCCCACTTATAATTACATGTTCATATCATATTTTATCCGATGTAAGACATACCATGTGATGATGGTGGAGGGCTTTACGAAGGATTGGGTAGTTTGGAGTAAATGAGACAATCACAAATGTCAGTGTTTTATATTTAAGTGACATGTGGATGACATGTATTCTAAGTATTATTTCTTCTAAGGTCATATCTGTTAAGCTCATACGTATATATGTTATAATAAAATATATATGTCTAAACTCGTGTATATTATTCCTTAATAAGTACAATACAACACAAGATTAACTGTTTTATTATATTTGTAACTACACTTCACATGAAGTTTTATTTATTGTGATACACGGTATAACAAGAGCCCACTCTTGGTTAAATTCCTGCCTAGTTATCAGGTTCAGCATTGGTATTAGCATCATTGTGTTCTTTAGGCCAACCGCCACCCCAGCCTCCACGCCAGCCACCATAACCACCACCCCAGCCGCCACGCCATGGACCTCCCCAACCATAGCCACCACGCCAAGGACCACCGTAACCCCATCCTCCACGCCATGGACCACCGTAACCCCAACCTCCATAGCCATATTTGCTTTCATCTACCCCATTTGCTTTATCTACAAAAAAAATAAAAAATAAATACATTATACAAAATATGTATCTTCATATTGTGACTAGGTCAATATATCATTGATTTAAAAGTGTAAATAACAATAAATAAACTTCGCCTTAAAAAAACAATAACCACACAAGCTTGCCCACAATTGCTAATAATAAAACGTAAAAATATTCGTAAAATAAAGGATGAATTTCTAAATTTAGGGAATTAACCCTATGTAAGAGCTTGGCTAGACTTGGGAATTAACCCGTATAAAGGCTTGACTAAACTTGGTAAATTCTTGCTTTATTAAAAGTTAATAAAAATATTGAACCCACTTTTTAAACCATGTTCATATTAGACGCCCCAAAATTATATATGATAACTTGAATAAATCTTATTGACATTTGATCAAATTCTTAAACTATTGAGTGGTCATACAAATAAAAAAAACTACTATCAAGTGGTGTGGAAGTGGAACAAGAACAACTAATTCTTTTTGATGGAAAATATGTATTTAAATTTGAAAATGAAAATAAAATGGATAATTCACCTAAGCACAAGGAAAAAGTGGTACAACTAATTAATAATAATTTATTACCCAAAAAAAAAGTAATAATCCTCATAATTAATGGCGTGGAAAACTCGAAATTATTACCATCTTTTTTATCAGATTTCTCAGCAGAGATGAGAAGGATGGAAGCCAGCAACATTGTTAGAAAAAGTAACCCCTTGGAATTCATTTTCTTATAGCTTATTGTGAAACTATTGTATTGATAGATGAAAATGAAATGGCTGAAAGTTATGTATTTATAGGCAACATGAGGAAGAAATAGAACAAAAAGCTTTAAATTCCTTCGTTGACATAATGTTATATAATAATTTCATTCTCCTTTATTTGACCTTATAGTGATCATTCTCGAGTGACTATTATTAGTAAGTGGATGTCATTTATATTTTGTTCCTCGGATTTTTAACAATATTGTTATTATTCATATTGCAATACCAATTAGAAATAAAAAAAAAGGTCATATTATACATGATCTTGATTGGTAGCATTCGAATTGAGAAGGCTGTGATGATGACCACTTCTCATATGCATGTTTTCAAGTAATATGATGACAAGAATTTTAATTAACTTTCGGTGCACGGGTGCTTACATGAAACTCTGGGGATGTAACATATCATGATTTACATAAGACTTCAATTCTAAAATTATCATCTGAAAGGTGAAAGGTATCCGGGTCGTTTCAGATTAGTTTGGTGGAATGAGGGTTTGTGTAACTTTTGCAGCATGAATATTCTAGGTAAAGAGGAAAGATATTGGGTTACAACCACTGTCTAGGGATCATTTATATTGAGGTCAAAGCAACGATTCAAGTGACGGAGAAACCACACTTTTATTCACATTGGGTCACGAGGAGTGCCTAGGAATTATCCACATTAGACTTCGAGCAACAACACAAATATAAAGACACCTCACTTTTATCTAAAGTCTTGAGGTATTAGGTCTAAGGGTATTTCATTAATAAAACATTTAAGCTCTACTTTTTTAAACAATGCAAGATTTCTAACTCACACTTGCTACACAGCAAAAGACACTAAAATATTTTATTTGGGGCATTTTTTTCAAATAAAATTATTTTTTGAAAGAGTTATGCCTAAATATTCACTATATTATAGTACATTTTCATTTTGGAAACAAAAAGGGCCTAAGCCTGAAAAAAAAAAAAACTACAAAGCAACTAGACGAGGAATAGAAACTCCACAAACACCAATTAATAGCAACTGGCTTATTTGACTCGGACAAAACTCAAACATACATCAAGAATCCTCACAATCACACCACATATCGTTACGATGACTTTCATTCACCTGAATATAGCAGAAAACACGTTAAGAATAAGTAACAATACTTTATTAAAGCAGAAGAATAAGATAGACTAATATTCAAAAGAGAATAACATGAGACAATGAGATTTGCTTATTTCTTCTTCTTCTTAGGCGAAATCACTTATCTCCTCCTCCTCCTCCTCCTTATTCTTCTTCTTCTTCTCCTTCTCCTTCTCCTTCTCCTCCTCCTCCTCTTCCTCCTCATTCTCCTTCTCATCCTCCTCA
>Ga0315913_1010943_pt1 | contig 10341 bp, 10 predicted proteins | sample MpolsnodulesMG_FD_207736 | JGI IMG/M metagenome (GOLD analysis project Ga0315913, IMG submission 207736) | Medicago polymorpha root nodule microbial communities from Los Angeles, California, United States - small nodules | ecosystem: Host-associated > Plants > Roots > Nodule | place: USA...
GCTGGATTGTATTTTATTTTGGCTCCCTATCAAAATAAAATACAATTCAGCCCCTAAGTACCGCCCCTTTTGCAGTTTTGGCCCCTCATGCCAATTTTGACCAAGTCAATGATGACGTGGACGCCAATGTGTATTTTTTTATTTTTTTTTATTTTCTTAATAATTAAAAAATAAAAAAATTACACACGTGGCGTCCATGTCAGCATTAACTTGGCCAAAATTGGTATGGGGAGCCAAAACTGCAAAAGGGGCAGTACTTAGGGGCTGAATTGTATTTTATTTTGATAGGGAGCCAAAATCGCAACTTCCTAATACTTAGGGGACCAAAAATGTTATTAAGCCTAGTTTTTATTTTCTTTTTTGTATATGTTGTCCGTTAAATAAGCCCATTAGGGCACAACTCTGCTGGAAGGTTTTGTATTAGCTAAAGTTCTCATATTTTTTCACTTGTTTCTTCATTTTCGTATTCATCTTATCTTTTATGCATGTAGGTCATCTTCATTTTTTAGATGAACATAATGGGTAAGATGAATTTGCAAGGTTTCTTGGTGGTTAAGGTTCCTGATGCACGGTTTTTAAGATTTGTGTCATGGTCTTTGATGCTACTGTTGTTGTTGTTGTTGTTGTTTGTTATTGTTACCGCTTCTACTTCTATATCTATCAATGTTAAGGTTTTGATTCTATTGTTCAATGTTCATGATTTGGATAATGAGGGGTTCTTAAAAAGGAGGATAATAAGGCATATTTCTAACTCGATTTTAACTTCTACTTTACTCATACTTCTACTCGTATTGTTTTTAAGAAGTCAAACTAACTCATCAAAATTGACACCAAAAATAACAGTCGAAATTTCAAGCCAATGTCATCTAACCAATTCAAATGGATTTATTTTTCTTTTATTTGTTGACGAATCAATTAAATGACCAACTAGTTTCTTCCGTGCAAGGGCAGTGTTGGCCCTAAAATGAAGGTTAATTATCGAAGGATAGCGATAAATCAAACTTCCAAGATAGAAAGTTTTCATAAATTCATACAGTGATAAATAACTTAGATCGCTTAAACTGTTACATATGTTTCGGTGAAGATTAATGATCACAGTTGAACGGTGGTGAAAATTTTCGTATCTATAATCCATATAGTGGATTTTTGAATAACAAAGTGTATATGATCTCCTTGAATTTGATTATAGCCGAAGCACATCATTGTCTATGTGAATCTTAATAACCAACCATGCTCAAGGGACTATTTTAGTCCATACAAAACCTTCTTCAATTGACACAACTTGTTGGCTCCATTTAGTCCATACAAAACCGTCTTCAATTGACACAACTTGTTGGCTCCATTATGAGACCAAAGGCAGGTGAAATTTCCATATACATCTCCTCCTCCAAGGTACGATTCATTAGCCGTTCATCAGTTTCAAGAAAAATGTAATCATTATTGAAAGTATAGCCGTTTCTGAAATTTTGGTGGCCCAAAGACAAACCTATAGATTGAGCCCTAATTAATAAGTATACATCTTGAATCTATGTGAAAATATTTTGTTTGAAATATATAGTTTTTATTACGTTAAAAAAATCTATTAAAACATCTAACTTTACACAACAAAATTGGTAAAAAAATAAATAAATATCCAAATGCTCATACAAAACAATTCATACGAGCATTTTTATATGCGAAAATCGCTAATAATTATGTTGACATCAATATGCTCTATCATATCTTTCTCAATACATAATGGCTAGACGATTCAGTCTTTCTTGTGACATTTTTCAATATTAGTGATATGCTCAACATTATTCTCATGTTCTTTGGTTTCTGACTTAAATGTTTTTAATCATTCACTCCATTATTTGTTAGAAGTCAATCCATCATTTGCTAAAAGACTCTTGTGGCTGCTATTTTGAGAAGTGAACAATTTACAACAAAAATAATATATTTTATCTGCATGTTTATAGCAAACCAACCATTTTCTTTCAAAAGCCTCTCCTTTACTCAACTTTCTTGAAAGATAAGAATATGAAAAATGTCTAGAAAGTATGTTTATAGGAAATGTGATATTCAATTCCCTAATTAGCGTTTTTCAATTAAAATATTTATCGTTTTAGCATTAAGAATACCCTGATTTCTAGGATTATAGATATTTAACGAAATGATAAAGTGGTCATCGATACCTACGTTAATATTTGATGCGTCAAGAACATTTTTATTGTCATTGATAAGATTAATATCTTTCTAATTTTCAAGAGATTGTTCAAAAGTATCTTCTTCTATAACTTATTCATCATTATTCAAAGACTTTGTTACTTATTTACAAACAAATTTATCTATTGTCCTCTTTTGTGATTCTATTATTCACGACACTTTTTTTTTTTTTTTACAACTTATGAACCAAATTTTGATCTTATTTTTTAGACCTAGGACAGTTGCCCCTCCTCACCCTATCTCATATAAGACCCTTGTTGAAAGCTACTAGCCAAATCTTCGGCAAGATAAATATATTTCCGAAGTACACGTGGATATTGGAAAAATAAATTAGCCTAAATCCAAATTTCTCAATTCAACATAAAAGTAACAATAGAGATGGAGGTCAAAATGATCTTGTTGTGTGATCCATTAATGTATGAGGAGAGAGTGCTTGGTCAAACAAAATAATTTAAACTATTGACTGGTATTCTTTTATTTGAAAGGTATTGACTGGTATTCTGACAAAATACTTAACTAAGGATTTTATAATTAAATAGTCTATGTTTTGACTAGTAATAACTAAGGATTTTATTATTGAATCGTCTATGTTTTAATTGGTAATCTTATACATAATACTACTAAACTAAGGATTTTATAAATCATGTAATCATCGCCGGTTCGAAAGTGCCGTGGAACTTTCAGGTACAGTGTGTGTATTGTGGACCAATTTTTGTCTCAGGTGTCTTGTATCTTTCTAATAAATAAATAATCTAATGCAGAAAAGTCAAGAAAATAGTATTCAACCAAAGAAACTTCTAACATTGAATGAGAATTGGGTGGGTCGCTAGCAGAACTATAAATCACCGTGTCTCCATTTCATATTATATAGTAGAATATTCATTCTATTCAATGCATGATAATTGATAATAGTAGAAGTATAAATACTCTTTGTACCAAAAAACATAAAAAGAAGTATAAATACTCTCCCTATCACTATCACAATAACAACAACAACAAAAAGTCTCTGTGAGCTTAACTCAGTTGGTAGGAATATTGTATAATTTATGCAAGGGTCAGGGTTCGAACCTCGTACACCCCACTTTTCAATTATATGTGAACTTCAGCCACTAGGCTACTAGACCCAAAAAAAAAAACAACAACAACAGCAAAAAAGTTCGGTAAAATAACAACACAAAGTTTATTTTGTGTGTAAACAACAAAAAGTTATTCATCCCTTAAAAATATTATTAATCACATTGAAAGGTAACTATAGTCCGAAAGAAAACTTATATTTAAAATTTCTCAAACAAAATAGTTTTCAAACAAAAACAAATAAATCAGCTAGATGTTAGTTTGAGAGAGAACTAATTAAATTGGTAAATATGTATACTCAATGTAAGTTGACTCGTAAGAAGTTGATTGACATGTAAGGTTGTGGGTTCAGCTCCTACCTTAGATGTAAGGACATCTTTGACGGATAATCCGTAAGCACATCTATAGGAATGAGCATGAAGGCACACTTCAAGGGATGTCGCACACATCTGATTTTGTTATTGGATCACGCTGCGAAGTAAAAAACTGACAGCCGAATGTGGGGTGCCACATACCTCCTCAACGAGGGAAAACTTAACGCATTATAGGCACAAATAACCAAGCAAGGCCAATTACTATATGTAACATAGTTTGGCAAGTAAGATAAAGATTTGCTTATAAATACACATCTTGTACATTTTATAAAAACACACAATCAATCAAACTTAACTTGTTTACACATTGTTATCCTTTTATATTTTTATCTTTATCTTCTTTTTTATGCATTTCTTCCTTTAGTAGTTCAAAATTCGAAAAATATTATACGTAATACTCTTTGAAGTATTTGAGAAACTCATAACTAAGAGACAGTTTATTCCTCAACATAATGAATTGAAGAAAGAGTTGAGAGCTATTAACCAATACTACAACTAAATTTCTAATTCGACAACACCTAACCTAATTATAATTTGTTTTCTGTATATACAACGATCACATGATTTTCACACCTAGTTAAAGAATACGAAAAAGAATTGTAGGAATTATTACTCAAATATGAGGGGATTTAAATGTTCATACCTACCACACTTTGACGAATGCCAAAAACAAAAAATTACTTTTTATGGAATGAAATAATTTTCAATTCAAGATAGGTGACTTTAGTCATTTGCCTTCAATAGTGAATCCTTCAATTATACACACCTAACGCCACATAGAACCTATCCAAATCTTCCAATCTTCAACAACAAAAAACTTCAATTCTTTGTATCAATAGGACAAGCAATATGGCTATTCCTTCCTTACTTTGCTCTCTCCAAATTCTCCTAATCATAATTTTCACTTCTCAAACCAAAGCTGAGGTTGTATACGATGAAATCAATTTATACCACTACGTTTGTGATCAAGAAAACAATAGAGGTAACTACACAACAAATAGCACCTATGACAAAAACCTCAACACACTTTTATCTACTCTCACTTCCAACACAGAAATCAACTACGGTTTCTACAATTTTTCACACGGCGAAAACAGCGACAAAGTCTACGCAATTGGACTATGCCGAGGGGATATTATGCCGAATAATTGTCGCAGTTGCCTCGGAAGCGCCAGAACAAATCTTACACGTAGTTGTCCAAATCGAAAAGAGGCTATTTTTTGGTCTGAAGATGAAAAATGCATGTTGCGTTATTCGGACCGATTGATATTAGGTGTAATGGAAGATATTCCTATGTTTTCTTCAAATAATGAAAATAATTCAAGTGATGTTGATTTGTCTAATGAAGTTGTTACTACTTTGTTGAATAATTTAACAAGTAGAGCTGTGAAAGGTGATTCTAGGCTTAAATATGCTGCAGGTAGTCAACCTGGTCCTCAGTATGAAGTTATATATGGTTTGGTTCAATGTACACCTGATTTGTCTGAAACGGATTGTAATTCATGTTTGGTTGAGAATCTTCAACAAATTCCTAGTTGTTGTAATAATAAGATTGGTGGAAGAGTTGTTAGGCCTAGTTGTAACATGAGATTTGAAACTTCTTACCTTTTTTATGAGCCTAGAGCATCACCACCCCCGCCGCCGCCATCTCCTCCACCACCCAATACCAATGGTAATACTTCATCACAAGGTACTTGTTACATTCTCTTAAAGGAGTTTATAATCTCTAAAAATTTAATTTGTTATGTTTTTGAAAGATATATCTTTTATTGAAATATTTTTATTTATGGATAAATGATGAGGGGATGATATTTTCTCTATTGGTTATGCAAATGCTTCCAAGGTTTTCAATGAAATGCTTTTTCAAAAGCAAAATCAAGTGCAAATTATGTGGTATAGGCTGTCTACAATTTATGTTTAGGAAGAATATAATGATTTTTTTGGTCCAAATGTGTTAACTGTTTTAGGGGATGTCTTTAAATTTTCTCTCAACTTCTTGAGTGATAGAGTCATAACTAAAAAAATAGTTAAACAAGCAGCCAGTGTTACTTTATCAAAGTGGAAGAATTCGAATCCATAACTCATTTAAATATTTTATCACTATGAGAAATGTTGTACCAAAAAAAACCACTACGAGAAATGTTACTTTGACAATAATTACACCGAATTTGTTTACGGTGCATAAACAAATTTAGTTTTTATTAGTTTTTCTTTTCTTTTTCTAAGACACATTAATAACCATAAATGATGTATATTCATTTGCATCACTATTCTTAAATAAAACAATGTTATTTGAAAATCCAAAGATTAAAGTATTCGACAATCGTATAAAAATATATCACTAATCATTAATGATATGACTAGAAAAGAGAAAGAAAAAAAAGCAACAAAAATCCATATAACACTTGATCCGAATAAATATACGATGTTAGACAACATTTTAGTTGTTAACTTATCATTACTCCTTAATTAAACAACCTTATTGAAATTGTTAATAGAATTTTATTATCTTGGTACATATGGAATATCCAACACGGAGAGATTTGGTTTGTACAGGAAAAAGCAACAGTGGTTCTACCATTGGCATCGCTGTAGGAGTACCAGCTGCTCTTGTTGTTATGGTCTTCATTTTTATTTGCATTTATTTAAGAGTAAGGAAGCCAAAGAAACGGTTTGAAGGTAATTAAGTTGAAACATTGATATACCGTGACTTAAGTATTTCATATCACATATAACAATTTGTTTACCTATTCATGGTAGAAATTCAAGAAGAAGAAGATGATGAAGAAGCTCAAATTGAAAGTCCTGAGCCACTACAACTCAACTTCAACACCATACGTAATGCTACAAATGACTTCTCAAATTCTAATCAACTTGGAGAAGGAGGATTCGGGGTTGTTTACAAAGTAAAATACCACTATTTAACATTACTTCATTCATTATAATATGCTATACCCCAATACTTGTTTTGAAAACTTATTCTTCCTAAATATACTTTCAGGGTAAGCTATCCAATGGACAAGAGATTGCTGTCAAAAGGTTGTCAATGAGTTCAGGACAAGGAGATTCAGAATTTAAGAATGAGGTGCTTTTGGTGGCTAAGCTTCAACACCGAAATTTAGTGAGACTACTCGGTTTCTCACTAGAAGGGAGAGAAAGAGTACTTGTATATGAATTTGTTCAAAACAAAAGTCTTGATTATTTCATTTTTGGTAAGTTTTAATATCGATTGATGTGTATAATATCTATTCTACTTTAGTTCTGGTTAAATACTAAGCTAATTAATTGCATTGTACAAGATTCAAAATGATTGGGCATGTTATATGCAGATCAAGTTAAGAAAGCGCAGTTAAATTGGGAAATGCGCTACAAAATCATTTTAGGTATTGCTCGAGGCATTCTTTACCTTCACGAGGATTCTCGACTGCGCATTATTCATCGTGATCTCAAAGCAAGTAATATTCTCTTAGATGAAGAAATGAATCCTAAGATATCTGATTTTGGCATGGCAAGACTATTTGGTGTGGACCAAACACAGGAAAACACAAAAAGAATTGTTGGAACCTAGTAAGTATTCAAAAGAAGTATATGATGTTACCGATATTATATCAACAAGCTTAGCAAATGCAAAGTGTTAGAAAATTGAACATACATGATTGTGAACAAAATTTGATTTATTGAGGTTACTTGTCCATATTGTTTTTGCAGTGGATATATGGCACCTGAATATGCTATGCACGGACAATTTTCAGTGAAGTCAGATGTATTCAGTTTCGGTATATTGGTTCTTGAAATTGTAAGTGGTTCAAAAAACAGTGGCATTCGCGATGAGGAGAATACAGAGTATCTATCGAGCTTTGTAAGTCATACTTTTCATGTCATCATATCTTTCATGTTATATTGCTTTTGTTTTAATTTAAAAATTTGTTTAGAAGTGTATTATATCTAACCTAGTATTTTATTTGCATTTGGACAAATTTGTGCAGGCATGGAGGAATTGGAAGGAGGGAACTGCAACAAGTATCATAGATCCAACATTAAATAGTGATTCACGAAATGACATATTGAGATGTATCCATATTGGATTACTTTGTGTTCAAGAGAATGTAGCTAGCAGACCAACCATGGCTACTGTTGTAGTGATGCTTAATAGTGATTCTGTTACTCTCCCAATGCCTTTGGAACCTGCATTTCATATGGATAGCAGAAACCTTCAAGATATGAAATCATGGGGTCATAGTTCAGCTCAAGAATCAGTCAATGGGGCATCAAATACAGAGCTATATCCTCGGTAGTTGGATCATGGGAATGTCTATCACAACCATAATACATAGTCCATTAATAAACAAATTTAATTCTTTCAACCAATGTATATACTATATTAATATACCAAATGCATGTACTTTTTTTTTCATCTTATATTTAAAACTAGAAGAGTATAGTAAATATAATATACGTTAAAATATTTTTCAAAAGAATGCTTTTTTTTTCTTCGATGCTATTTAATTTCTTTAATTGAAAATATTTTAAAAACTCAACCTTTTTATTTGATGTTCTTCTTCCTCCATTTCCTTCATGTAAAATATGAGTATGTTTTATGTAACGCCTAAGTATATATGTTGGTTTTAAGTCATTGAAGGTTGGTTGTTGTTCTACATATTCATGCAATATACATGTAATATATGAGCATATTTCATTTTTTTTAGGGGATATGAGCATATTTCATGTAACGCATGAAATATAGTCATTAGTTATTGATTTTTTTTTATTTATATCTTTGTGTAACACATGAGTATATTTCATATAACATGTGAAGATGTGACCATTTGATTATTGGTGGTTGTTTATAAACCAAATTACATTTGATTTATCTTCCTCTTTGGTTTCTTCTTTTCGTCATTGTCGTCTTTTTCTGTCTTCACATGTCTGAATATCTAAACTTTGCTCTTCGTTTATTTTAAATTCAAACACCTCTGCTTCACCATCAATGTGGCCCTTGTTAAAAAATATAATGTCACTTATCAATTAGTTTCAATTTCACAATAGCTCCATTTAACCATTCATATCCTTAACTTCTTCCTTAACAAACTTTTTGACGACCTTCATGTCACCTGTTAATTCGAAACGAAACTTAGTATATAGGGCTTGTTTGATTGAGTTTTATTTTTAGTTTTTTAAAATGTATTTTCAAAATCAATTTTAAGAAATTATTTTTAATATGTAAATAATAAATTAAAAACATGTTTATGTTTGATAATTCTATTTTTAAGTATTGTTTTGGGATTGAGTAAATGAAAAAACATGTATGAAAAATTTGTTTTTAAAATAAAAATAAATAATTTTTTTAATTAACTAATGATGTAATCTTTTTTTTTTTTTGAGGGAAACTAATGATGTAATCCTATCATTGAAGGAGATTATGCATTTCATAAAAAGTATGTTAAATTTAAAATTAAGTTTTTTTTATCAAGTGTAATATATTATTAAAAGAGATTAATAATTATGAATTAAAAGTGCCATTTTTTACACAAACATCAATTAGAGTAGTTCACGGGTATGAATCGGACTAATTCGATGACTCAACTAAATCAAAAGAGTTCAATTCAGATTTTTTTTCATTGTTTGCACCAAATCTGACCAAACTCGAATAATTTAGTTCAATAATAAATTTATAATTTAACACTCATGAAACTATCTCTATAGTAACTAAATAACTTTTTTTTATTAGGAATTCTGAGTGTTGTACCATAAGCAAATAAATTTAGTTTAAGTGTTGACGTTTTAAATAATAAACTTTAATTTAATTTGTTTCAATTTCGCAATAACTCCAAAATCTGGAAGCTTAAAACCGTTCCTAAGCACCAAGTTTTGAGTTGGCGCTGTTGGATTAATTATTTAATTAATTAATTAATTATGGATTGACAATAATCAATTATTATAAGTTAATCTTATAATATAAATATGGTCTATTGTGTTAAGCATTAATTATATGTTGAATTTGAGTGATTGGACTATTGTTACTAAATGTGGTTGTACGATAAGTCCAATGAGAGCCCAATGAGAGGTCTCTTGCCAACCTTTAGCTATTTAAACGTATCCCATCAAAGGATTAATTATTCTGAATAACATTGTGAAAACTTAAAGCTAGACGGAATGAGGTAGTTATCCTTGTCATAGTTGTCCTTCATCAACCTAATTCAAAGGTACACAATTTCTTCTTCCTTCCTTATTATCGATGATATGCTATAAATTGTATCTATTGATTCATGGTTAAACACTAAAACTTTTATCAATTGGTATCAGAGCAATTAGATACAAGTTTGTTATGCATCGTAAATTGATCTGTAAGTCGCTGTGCAAATTTTTTTTTCCAACCCTAATGTATGGCTTTAGTTTTCAATCTGAATGCCAAAATTGTTTTAAGGGTTTCATGAATAATATACTGCTGCTGCGTGTACCAAATAGTTTTGAATTGAATGAATTAATTCATCATACGAAAAAGGAATCGGACCTTATACAGTTATATGTCTATTGTTCTTTCAAATTGACGTGTTGAAATTCATGAACCTGATATACTGAACAAATTCTATATACTAATGTTAAAGTTCATGAATCATGTATACCGCTGAATTATGAATATAAAGTCTCATGTTGATGTTCTTGGTATCATTCTTTTTTGATTGACAAA
>Ga0315913_1010946_pt1 | contig 10340 bp, 4 predicted proteins | sample MpolsnodulesMG_FD_207736 | JGI IMG/M metagenome (GOLD analysis project Ga0315913, IMG submission 207736) | Medicago polymorpha root nodule microbial communities from Los Angeles, California, United States - small nodules | ecosystem: Host-associated > Plants > Roots > Nodule | place: USA...
TCTTTTTAAAATTTGATTGCATTGCCATAATTATCCTTAAATTAATTTCAAATCTCAATATTAACCTTGTAACAACTTTTATTATTATTTATTATTATTAGGTTATCTTATTCTTATAACAATTATTGTTATTATTATTTTGTTATATTTTTTTTTGTAACAACTTTTATTATTATATTATCTATAACTCTTATTTGTTACATCTAAAACCACTTCTACTACTATTTTGTTGATCTCAACGACCTTATTATTATTATTATTATTATTATTATTATCTTATTTTAATTCAACTTATTATTGCTTGTTGATCCTTTTTTTAGAATGTTAATTCATCGGTTCATGTCTTGTTTTGGAAAATATATGAGCCAGTTTAAGATAAAATAAGCAGCTTAGATGTGTGTTTGTCATTGGTCTCTGAAATTGTAAAATCCAGTAGTTTCTTTTATTTAATTAAGTTTAAGGGTAAAACAGTAAAATAATTTTAAAATTCCTCCCCCTCCCCTCCCCTTCCCTTGCGAACCTAACACGTTTTTAATTAAAATATCTCCCCTCTCTTCCCCTCCGTTAAAATCTCTTACCTCCCCTCCCCTCCCCTCCTAATTCTCGAACCAAACGGACCCTAAGATGCCAGATGATTATGGGTTTAGGTTATGACATTCACGTTGTCAACCACGTCAATGTTGTGGTTCAAGCCTTTGGACTGGGATCCTCTATATCAGCATTGACTCAAGATTTTGTTAACGATCCATGCAACAACTATTTGCTATGAAAGAAAAATTTGCTCTCACTTATACAGAGGAGTAAAATTCTTTAAGTATGTCGTTGATGGAGATGAATGGTTGATTTAGTGCCTACAATCATTCAGTATATCTCATCAATTAATCAATCATTCAAAGGTAAGGTTAATCTTAGACAATTTCATCAAGCTAAAGATAAATTAGTTACTCCCTCCGGTCTTGAATATAAGCAACAAAACAAAAAAAAATTGATGGTCTTGAATATAAGCAAATGTCAACAACTTCTATCATATTTAATGTCAACAACTTCTATCATATTTGAGACGAATGGACTACTTTTTTTCTAGAAAAAATCTATATAAGAAAAGAAATTGAAAGGCTAGGCAAATGAAATAATTGATAATTTTTACCTTGTCTTTAAATTAAAATATGGTTTAAATATGTTTTTAATCCCTACAAAATCTAGAGTTTTTAAGTTTAATCCCTATAAAATTTTAATTGTAATTTTAGTCATTCATAATATTTATAATTTTCAAGAATAGTCCTTATATTGAAAACTCGTTACGATAAATGGGTACTTTTAGTCTTTCAAAATAGTCTCTATAAAATGAAAATCAGGACTAAAAGTAAATAATTTTTTTTATGAACTAAACTTGAAAGTATATAATTTTATAGGGACTTGAAAACATATTTAACTTTTAATATATAAATGAATTATTTCTAAGGTGTTTTGTGACTCTAGTCTCGATAAGGCTCCCCGTAATCAAATTCATCAAAGAATGAGTTTCGCATACCCACCCATATATTGTGATTGTTGATTACATTAGATCCTTACTGATTAGGGACTAAAACATTGTTTTTGTGCCGATCAGTTGATCAAATTTGAAATTGATCTTGATAATGAGATTAAACTTTTTCATATTTTTTTTTAATTTTATTGGCCAGTATCTACTTGGTCATTAGTTTTCTTTTCTATCTTTTTTTTTCATTGATAAAAAATTTAATTTTTTGTAAAAAAAAGAAAAACATTTTCTATTAATTACATTTACAATGACTATTTCTTATTTATCAAAAGTGTTATTGAACCTTTCAAAAAAAAAATAAAAAAGTGTTATTGAAATAAAGTTTTACTACTTTTGCTGTTGAAGAAGACATATCATCACCCTGCTCCTGCTCTGCATAAATTCTCTGACACACTACTTCTTATCTTCATTTTGAAATAAGTTTTCAAATCAATTATGTAATTTGTGAGATACTTCTAACTCAATTTATTTTTTAAGTCTAAATTGATGTTATTATTATTTTTTTGAAGGAAAGAAATTATTATTGTACATGGTCAAGCAAACATATTGAGGGGACACATGTATATCAAGATTGATTGTAATATGCAGCAACACACGTGCAACTGAAACTAATTGAAAATCCTGAAATTAATAAAAATAAAAATACAAATACAAATACAAAAACAAAAACAAAAACAAAAAAAACTTTATGTAAGTAAAAAAGTTCCATTGCCGGGAATCGAACCCGGGTCTCCTGGGTGAAAGCCAGATATCCTAACCGCTGGACGACAATGGAATTGTTGATACAAAGTGGTCATAAAAGAATTAATACTTAATGAAATTAAAAATTATTTTAAATTTCGATAATCCCTCTTAATATAAGAAAAGAGTATGTTGTGGAAAACACACAAATGACCTTTCTTAAAAAATTAACAACTTGTTAAAACAGGGGTAATTTGTGTCTAAAATTTACTTTTCATGACTAAATGATGTCATCTAACTACACTAACTATTTAGTTGATTGAAAACAACAACTTTACACTCTAAAATCTCAAATATTTGATAACCGACTACACGTTAATACATATTGGTTCAATACCAAATGCAATTGAACATTATATGACATTTTATTACAATTCTCAATGTCAGATTTACATTGTCACTTCAAATTCAATTTTTCTTTTCCGTCTTTTCACTTATTTCAAATCTTATGATCCTATAAGATACTCTTTCTCTACAAAATACTCTCTTCCACTAGAAAAATATTTGTTTAGGGAAGTATAAAGTTTGTCACCACTACAAAATACTCTCTTCCACTATATTTGTCACTAATAAATTAAAATTAGAAAAATATTTGTCACTAATACACGTAAAATCATGTATAAAATTGAATTTAAGAATTTATTACATTGATATTCAACATTATATAAGAACTTCTTTAAAAGAAAAATATTATATAAGAACTTAAAAATCTGAAAGAAAAAATATGATTTTTTTTCATACAAAAAGAAAAAGGATAGTTAACTAAGCATCACTAAGTTATACTAATTCAACAAAGAAATTTCATTGATATATATGTACGATTAAACTTAAAAAAATGATCTATTTTTTTTAAGGAAAATGGGTTGATATGTATTCAAAATATAATTTTTATAATGTGGAAACCAAAACGTGTGTATGTTTAGCCATAAATGTTCGAAATATTTTTTTGAAAATATAATTTTTAAGAGCAATATCTATCTATATAATATTTAAAAATCTATTTATTTATATACAAAAACTCTACACAATATAAGTAAAGAAGATCCTTTAGATAAAAATCGTGATAGTGAAATAGCGCGTGAGGCGGCCAGAAGTGCCAAAAACTATTATACATGGGGAAAGCAATGCCAAAAACAATTATACATGCATCTGACAGATTTTCATTAAATAAAATCAAAATTAACTCAAATGCACAGGATAAAATTTCATTACTAAAAATTTAGAATTAACTCAAATACATGGGATAAATTGTTACTGTCTAAACTAACTTTACTACACATAACAAGTTGTTATTTATAATTTATTGTTCCTGCTAAAACAATTTTAATATTTAGAATATCACATCACTTTAATTCTACAATAAGACTGAACCTTCGTCAACTAAAATGTACATGATAGGTGGACATTGACTAAAATTTTAGAAATAACTAAAATATAGGAGAATTTGACATTGATTAAATAAAAATATCATGCGCCCTAAAAAAATAGAACTGTCTTGCATGAGATAAGTTTTCGTTAATAAAATACCCATGAGAAATTGACATTGAACAAATTAAATTATCATGCACGAGACAAATTATCGTTAATAAAATGCACAAAAAAGTTGACATTGATTAAGTTAAACTAAACTATCAAACACTTGAAAAGTTTCGGAGAATTAACTCAAACGCACCGGATAAGTTGTCATTCACTAAACTAATTCTGATACACGGGACATGTTATCAGTGATACAAAATTTATAATAATTATATTACGCGGGCCATTTTGTTATTGATATAAATTTTAAAATAATTATCTTACACGGGACAAGTCATCGTTGATACATATTATAAAATAATAATTATATATAAATTTTAAAATAAGTGTCAAACACTAGAGAAGTTGTTAGTGATAAAAAGTTTTAATAAAATATTATACATGGGAAAAGTTATCGCTGATACATATTTTAACATAACTACTATGCACAAAACAAGTTGTCATTGATAATACTCATTAAATTAATATTTATTTTTTAAACTTATATATATAATATATGAAACTAAAATAAATCACCAACACCGACAGGGACCCGTGCGGATGGACGGGTATCTTACTAGTTGTTAAGAACGTTTTGTCCTAACAATTTGGCAACGAAAGTCAATTGTTTCAAGCTCCCATTCTTTCTTTCTTTCTTTTGTTACAAGCTCCAATCCTGCTTGAGTGCAGATTTATCTTTCTTTCTTTTGTTACAAGCTCCAATCCTGCTTGAGTGCAGATTTAAGTATGTGTTGATACTTGAAGTTGAAAAATCTTGCTGAGGGTCTCAATTTTTTTGTATCATTACATTGAGTACTCAATGATAAAAGTTTAGTTTTAATCTTAGAGCACAAAGTTCAAATTCTTTGGAGATAGTTCTAATATGGTTATTAGTGACACTTTAATTAATATAAAAAAAATTCTTCCTCAATTCACTCTTGATTTTCGTCAAAGACATATTGAACTCGTCTCCAATTGTTTTAAAAACAGGCACGCATCCCTTATTGGTTAATTATGTGACCTCTTTGTTATATATCATAAAACTAACTAAAATGAAAATGGATCATCTCTATTTTTTTTCGCAAATTTTTTCTAAGTGTCCATATCTTTACCCTTAAATCTCATCTCATCTCATCTCTTTAAATCTTTATTAGCTCTCCTTTATGATGAAAAGTGAAAATTTTAATGGACCCATGATATGGGAGAATCATTCCCAGCCAAAATAGCGTTTTAGTTTGTTGTTTAGTTTACCATGGAAAAAAAATGTTTTTGTGAAGGACATAGTGTTAAGAATAAGGGTTGAGGAAGGCTGTTGGAGCTGGAGAAGAAACTTGTTTGTTTGGAAGGTTGAGTTGGTGGATGAATGTAAAGTTTTATTATCTAGCATTTCTTTGTAGAATAATCTGGAATATACTTGGTTTGAGATCTTAATCTTGATGGTATATATTATGTTAAAAAAGTTTATGACTTGATATCTAATTTTGAAGATGTAGCAAATTTTCTTCTATATAAGGTCATTTGGAATGGTTTGGTTCCTTTAAGATTTTACTCTTTGCTTGGAGATTACTTCATAATCATCTTCCCACAAAATATAATCTAGTAAGAAGGGGAATGCAAAATTTAGTTTTAATATCATGTGTAGTTAGTAGTAATATGACCGAAATAACTAACCATTTATTCTTTGATTGTTCTGGTTCTAGAAAGTTGTGTGTAGATGTTTTATCAAGGTTACAAATTAGTTGTGTAGTGATAAATAATTTTTTTGTCATGCAGTTCAATTCATTTATTTTTATTTTTTTTAGAGAAAAAAACAACAATTTTCTTAATGCATTTTTATACGACTTAATTGTAACAAAAAATAATGCTACTTTTATCATAAAAAAATATAAAAGAATAGACATCAAATAAATTTATACTAAAAACAAGATAATAAATAAATTGTCGAACTTAACATTATACTTAATCGCAAAATAAGGAGAAGTAATCAACATATAACAAATTCGCGACATAAAAAAATCATAAAATAAATCCAACATCTAAAATAAATACAAAAGGATAACTCTTAAAAAAAAAAAAAAAACGAGTTAAACGGCCCGGCAGGTTACACCTATTTTGCCACCCCTAATTAGACAAAGATAAGCTATACCAATGTCAAATGATTCATACTTATTATAATAATGAAATTTTTCAATATTAAAAATATCATCATGTACTAACAATAACAACATAAAATAGTAAATAAAATGATTGAACTGAATAAGAGAGGGATCCGCGCGGACGCAGCCCCCTCACTACCACAAATTACGACGTAGGTGCTACCATCTTAGGGTAGACCTTAGACCAATTCCCCTCCTTTTAGTGCAATGGAAGTCATCAGTCTAAGTCATGGGCCTCCTTGATCACCCAAAGACTCCGTCCAGGTATGTAACTCTTTCTCTCTCACTAACTTCTTATTTATAACCAACTTATCACACTCTTTCACTTGATCTGCCCAATGTGGGACATATATGATATATATATACGCTGCACTATACTATTAAAATAACACTACACTACTTCACTCATTCGTTTCTTCAGTTTTTATCTCTTGCTTCTTTCTCTCTTTTTCCTTCAACAAGTAACGGCTAAAATGCTCTCTATGTAGTATATAATAGTGTGCAAATGTGCAATGACAATAAGGTTCAAGTTCAAGAAAACCATGTGATGTATATACTCTCCAAAGTTCAAAAATCACATGTTGTGCTTATCACGTGGCAGCAAGAATGCCTGAAATGGAAAAATTAAAAAAAGTAGGACTAGTCAGACATTTTCTTGTTGTGACCTCACAATTCAGTTAAATACGTATTACTCAAAGTTTCAAATGAAGACATAAAAAATTACAATCTGAAGTTTTAAGGAATAAATAGACTAAGGAATAACAGATTAAAAATGTAATTTGAAAAGGAGCATAAACATACTTTACGTCGACAATTAAGTCCTTAGATGTTTCAGTGTGCCCATCAGTATTCATGACATCCCCTTGTCCTTCAAAACATACCTTTTCCTCGAAGTGGTTTAGACTCCGATCCTGCCTCCCAATCCAGAACTGCAGTGATACGGGTGCAGGTCCGTGACATGGTTTGTTTCGACACATGAAACAAAGGACGTATTTTACTAGCGGCTGGAAGTTCAAGTTCGAATGCTACTTCTCCGATTTGCTGCAGTAGCTAAAATGGTCCGTAGTAGCGTTTGGGATGCTTTTGCCGGTGCTTTCCATACACTGATGTTTGTATATATGACCTTAACTTCACAAAAAGAAAGTCGGTCTGGTTAGAATATGTGAGCTTCGCGGGGTTGGTCTGCAAACGGTTACATATCAGATTGAGCTTTTATGAGCTTTCTTTTAGGATTTGTAGGACTTCCTCTCGGTTTGATAGTTCTTGGTTCAGGACCTTCTGATTTTGGAGTTGGAAACATAGTGGGACAGGGAGGGTGGTTCACGACTATAGACAACCTGAAACGCAGACAAACCTGTGGCAGAGTGACTTGCAGTATTGTAGTGCCACTCAGCCCAATGTAAGTATCGCCCCCAGAGTTTAGGCTTGTCGTGCACAAAACATTGTAGGTACTGCTGAAGTGTTTTGTTGACAATTTCTATCTACCATTACTTTGTAGATGATATGCAGTGGACAGGCGTAACTTTGTGCCGCTAAGACGAAACAGTTAACGCCCAAAACGACTGAGAAAAATCAGGTCACAGTCAGATACAAGTCTGCAACTTTGACAGCAGTGAAATTGGTCGGAATCATACCAAATTGTGAAGCCTTTGAGAGTCGATCGACCACCACTAATATCACTGTGTGATTTTGAAAAGAAGGGAGCCCACCACCCCAATCATTTCATCTCAGCTTCAAGGTCTTTCTGTAAAGAAGGCTCAATTGTCACATTCTTAATTACTTTTTTTTTTTTTACAATCATCGTTTGGTCAAATCATGTTTCTTGTTATTCAAGAAAGAGGAAAGACAATTCAATTAAAAATCCAACATAACAGTTAACCACCAGAAACGTAAATTTTTTAAACCTTTAAACTCTAACAGAACTTGACTCCTCAACACCTTGCACCCAATAACACCAACACTAGACTCATCTGCTTTAAATTTACTCAAGTCACGTGTATAATTAATTTTTTGGATCATCAAGTTGAATGAATTTGGAATGTGACAGTAAAGATCCTCTCCATTTCTCAAAAGGAATGGAAAGTTCCATTACTATAATTAGAGCACCGTGATTTTTGGATCCTTTTGTGGATGCGTTTCAAAATGCATGTAATGCAGATACGACATATTAGCATCAGATTCAAATAAGTGTGGTCATTTGCCTATTTTTCGATAGAATTCATGATTATTCACTGTGATATATATTAGTTTTATGGCTCTTATGTTGCTAAGTTAATTTTAATGTGTTGTATGTCCATTTTTTGCTTGACCTTATTTGATTTGAGCCTCGATAGAAGATATACACTCTTATTTGTATTAAGTCTTTAAATTTGATTAGTTTTTTACCTCTTACTTCCCAATTCTTAATGTCTTTACCTCTTCAGCACTTGAATTGCTAATGAGATTAATTATTTTTTTATAGTATTTACAGTCTCCAAGTTAACTTGAATCCTTTGTCTCTGTGTGAATATTAAGATAGAAAGGTCTATTTTTACCCTTACTTACATTTTCTCTCAAAGAATATGATCAGTTAACTTTCTCTGTTAATTTGTTAATGACCATATTCAACTTGGTGATATCTAGGAGACACGGAGTGAAAGTTACTACAATGTTCATATATTAAAAAATAAAATTTTGTGGAAATATCCAAGTCTGTCTCTAAGCTAAAATATGATTGTTGAATTGGATGGTGCTATCTGCTTGCATAAAACTTGTATTTATATCAGGATTCTTTCTAGGTTAAATTCATGTTCAGTTCAAGAAGAGCATGTTTCTTTTATTTTTTCCAGACTACATTGGTCTTTTAAATTTCGAATGTTTTTAATAAGGCATTCTAAACTTTATAAAAAAATTCTACACCTACAGATTTTTGAATTTACTTCTTTTCTGTATAGACGGTTCTTATTGAGCTGCGTTGATTGAAAAAAGATTGCTCGCATGATTCATTGAACTTCGAATTTTGTTTGTGTTGTTAGGAGGCAATGAATCATATGTATTAAGAGGAGTCTGACAAGTTGAAGTCTTAAGTCAATGACTTCGATGCTATGCAGACTACTTTCTTAGTGTATTTGATATTATTATGATAATCTTGCTTCAAATTGAACAAAACATGCTCCCATATTTTGCTGCATGATGATTACTATTGGCCACAGCTTCCCATTTTAGTACTTATTTTGAATCCTAAATGTGATTTTATTTTTGATTTGCAATTTGCAATCAATACAAGCCCTCCGCTCAGTATCTTACTTCAAAAGTATACGATCTACAACTTTTTCTCATTCTATGGTATTATGTATCCATGTAATGTTTATTTGTTTTGTTAGTTCAAAGCTTTTTCACAATAGATAAGCAAATATGAATTTGGTAGTGCTAATAGAGTGGTGAAGCCTGTGAGCTAGCATTTTTTTTTTACTAGCTATGGTCCGTAGTAGCGTTTGGCAAGCTTTTGCAGGTGCTTTCCGGACACTTATGTTTGTCTAGATGGCCTTAACTTCCCAAAAAGAAAGTCATCGGGTTCGAATGTGTGAGCTTCGCAATGTCTGCATACGCTTTATGAGCTTTTTTTTAGGATTTCTAGGACTTCCTCTCGGTCTGATAGTTCTTGGTCCAGGACCTGCAGATTATGGAGTTGGAAACATAATGGGACAGGGAGGGTGGTTCGCGACTATAGACAACCTGAAACGCAGACAAACCTGTGGCAGGGTGACTTGCTGTGTTGTAGTGCCACTCAGCACAATGTAAGTATCGCCCCCAGTGTTTAGGCTTGTCGTGCACAAAACAACGTAGGTACTGCTGAAGCGTTTTGTTGATGATTTCTACCTATCCATCACTTTGTGGATGATACGCAGTGGACAGGCGAAACTTTGTGCCACTAAGACGAAACAGTTCACGCCAAAAACAACTATGAAAAATCGGGTCACGGTCAGATGCAATAGTCTTCGCCATTCCGAGTAGCTTGCATATCATTTGAGCGAACAACTCTGCAACTTTGACAGCAGTGAAATTGGTCGGCAGCATACCAAAGCGAAGCCTTTGAGAGTCGACCGACTACCACTAATATCACAGTGTGATTTTGAAAAGGGAGCCCACCCCCTCGATCATTTGTAATGAAGACTTGATTGTCACATTCTTAATTACTCTTTTTTACTATCATTGTTTGGTCAAATAATGTTTCTTGTTCTATAAGAAAGACAATTCAATTAAAAATCCAACATAACAGCTACTATCCATCAGAAACTTAAAAATTTTAAACCTTTTAACTCTAACAGAACTTGACACTTGAACATCTTGCACCCTATCCACCACAGGCCTAACCTCCATCTCACCACTACTCTCGTTAGCTCTTGATT
>Ga0315913_1010950_pt1 | contig 10337 bp, 6 predicted proteins | sample MpolsnodulesMG_FD_207736 | JGI IMG/M metagenome (GOLD analysis project Ga0315913, IMG submission 207736) | Medicago polymorpha root nodule microbial communities from Los Angeles, California, United States - small nodules | ecosystem: Host-associated > Plants > Roots > Nodule | place: USA...
CATTCAATTATGCTTTGTGAGCTCACAAATAGACTATAAAATATATAGTCTATTTAACTCCTTTCTGACACTTATCAATAATTCAGATGATTATTACAAGAAGTCAGTCGTTTAGAAAAGAGAAAAATTTTTGACACGTCTAAATTTTTAAATCCATGTGTATAATACATATATCAACAATCATCTCGTAGCAACACACCTCAATAGAGAATCATATACTTGATCTTATGTCTTCATATGCTTAATGTTGGATATCGTAACAATATAGAAAATGATAGAAAATTCACATACAAGTGTTTTGTATAAAATTTTCTTTTTCAAAAGTTTTAAGTTGTAATCTTATAGTGCAATTATCGGGAATCGGTGAATTGAGCCCTCAAACTTGTAGTGTGTGAACTTTCATTGTTCTATGTAGCGAAGTAGAATATTATTGACAAGACTCAGTTCTCTCGTACAATTTTTTTTCAAGGGGGTTCTTTCATACAATTATATCATAATTTTAGGAATAATGGTATATGTACATATGCATGGCAACAAAACCCATATCCGTGGATACCCGTCCGAATCAAACCCAATTTGACAGGTTTTCTCCATTTTGATTGGGTTTAGGTTTTCCTTGTTTTCAAAACACGGGTGCGAGATTGGTAACAGTGATATATGTACTCACCCCGAACTCATACCCAAACCCGTCCTGAATGTGGAAAATCTATTTATTACCCCTTCTCTCTAATAGAAACTCTTAGATAGATACAAACACAAATAAAATTATCTGGGCACACATACAACAATAAAGAAAATTAAATGGTAAATAAATTACTCACATCATTCAATATCATTAAACCAATTTATCTTTAAAAAAATAAACATTTATGTGAGTGTGCCCAAACTTTTTACATTTGTGTTTGTCCCTGAGCGAGACTTTCTCTCTATATAAATAGAAACTCAAACCCTAAATCATTCGCTCAACCGTCAGAGTCTCAGGCTTTCAATTGACACTTATTTATCACAGTTCTTTATTTTCTCCTTCCATATCTCAGAATCTCGACCTCTATTTTCTCCATCACCATAGCCATCGATCATCATCATCATCATCTCTTTTCGGGATAATGCATTACAACACTACACTCGAGGTTGAAAAATTCTTTTATTTTTATTAAAAAAAGTTTATCCACTGCGGGGATGAGGATGTGACGGGGATACCCGAACCCGTTGGGGACAATGATGGGACTTGATTTCTCAACCCCGCTGGGTATGAGTAGGGTAACGGGTAAGTACATGAGAGTAGGGTATGCGGAAGGGGAAGGTAAAACTCGTCCCCACTCCGTCCATTGTCATGCCTATTTGTACAACCATTTTGTAACAACCTTCTTTCTCCATCTTTTTATTTGTAAAAAACAATAAAGAGAAAGAGAAATATAGAGAAATTGAGAACACAATAAGAGTATGAAAGAGTAAGAGCTGTCCAAAAGTTTTCTCAAAATGTCTGGACAGATATCATTTCTCTAATTTTAGTTAGATTAGACATCATTGACTGTGCATGTTGTCAGTTGATATCCGCTACTCATATATTGTGCATGTGAATACCTGAATAACAACTATGATTTACAAGGACAATAACAATATAACCCTTTACAATTTGCGGTCAAAGCTATAAGAGACGTAGACTATCAATTGAGAATTTGATACAAGGTGATCGACAATACAACCTCGTGAATCATGATCAGGGCATATCATGATGGTGTGCAAATACGGTTGTAGGGCTAGGGGCTTGCCCTGGGGGATTTCAGTTCATCTCTTGATGACCTTTGGTGTATCTTGTACAATTTATTTATTTATTTATATATATATATATATTTTGCCATTAAAAAAAAACATATGACCTTCAAATTTAATTTTTCGGTGTTTCATTGATAAAAATATAATACTTTGGAATAATTCCTACCGTCCAACAATACTTTCTTTTTATTAAAGGTCCATTTTTTAAGACGAGAAAAAAAACCTCTATTGATCCTAATATTCAGAAGGGGTAAATCTGACACCAACAAAACTTTAGGGGGTGTGCGAGAACTTGGGGGGTTGGAAACGAATTTGGCTTGGTTAACAATAATCTTGTACCCGACCCAGGTCTTTATCCTGCCCAACCCAATGTAAATTCGAAATCTCATATATGCCAACCAAACACTCCCTCGGCGGTACAATCGGGAGGGAAAACCAATTATTTTCATTTTAAATTAATGTCAACACAAATTTATTAACTAGATTATATTATTTTTTGGAATAATTTTTAATAAATAGATTTTCATTTTTCACTTTATCCCGATTTTCTCGGTTCTTCCCATTCACTGATACGCGACACCACTTTTCGTCGAATTCAATCTCCCGCTACGTTAGGGTACACTCAAATTTCATTTCAATCTTATGAATATTTTCATTCAAGATTTATGCGCAAATCTCATTTTCGTTAATTTAAGCTTAACTCGTGTAGATCGATTTGGAGCATGTGTTTGTTGTAATTCCTGAATGGCGAAAGTAGCTACTCCAAGTGCTATGCCTCCGAGTTCTCACCGAATTCGAAACGGTGTTTCTATTGGTAAAAGAAAAACACCTTCAGAACTTAGGGTAAGTTTTCAATCTCAATTTATAACTGCATTTTAACTTAGTGTTAGGGTTTTACTATTTATTCGAATTGTCAATTGAAATTTGACACGGATGCATTTCATCTTCAATGTTTTCTATTGGCAGGGAGAGCAATTGAAGCGAGAAAGTGTCGTGGACCTCACTGATGAATGTTCTCAATCCAGTGGTTCTGCAAAGTTAGTCTCTTCTTCTGCTTCTTAATTAATTTTAATTATTCAGTTAATTGTTTTAATTTACTGAGAATTTACTTTCATTTATTTATGTTTGCAGTGTCACTGAGGTGGACAATAGGTTTAAAAAACCAGGATTGTTTAGGGCACCAAGATACAATGACACACGACTTGATGAAGTATTTGCTGCTAAAAAGCCGAGGTTTAAGATTCCATCGGGGAAGGAAAATGTGAAGGTTAGTATATATGCTCAAACCACGACTAATATTTGTTTACTTTATTTAGTTGACTGTTGACATCTTCGTTCTATTATTGATCCGAGATTGATATTGTTACTATGTTCAGGAAAATCCATCTATGGAGCAAACTAGTAATCTAAAGAATGCTTCCATTTTTTCTACTTCGGTGGTTAAGAGACAGCAAGGGGTTTCACGGTTTGTCTCATAGCTTACTTGTTTGCTCGGTCATATGTTATGTTTTTCCTATGTTGATTATGCTTTTGTTTTCAGCTTCGAAAAATTTGCTACCTCAGGAGAGGTTACCAAAGATGGTGTGTTGCAGGCGGGTGAAACAAATGAAAAATGCAGTGAAGGAAAGTTTCTTAGTGTTGCCGATCTTTCTTCAGCTGTTGATAGATCTTCTGGAGCAGCAAATATTGACATGGTATATGATGCAGCAATCAACCTTTTCTTCATAGTTTATCTTCATATCAGATGTTTACTAGGATGTATCATGAATATGGTTTTGCTGATTTTTTTTTTGTAGGGAAAAGCATTGAGAGGACTAGCCTCGCTTGGACCGCGTGGTGATGATGGATTAGCTACCAATTCATCTGAAGGACGTGGAGATTCAGCACCAACCATTGCAGTAAATTCTTTCTCTGAATGTCATATACCTGGCAAGAAGGCTCCCTTGGATCTTACTATAAAAACCAGCATGCGAATAGTATCCCCTGCTTCTGCAAATTGGTAAGTACCGTTGATTCACTAATATATTGGCATCAAGCCTGGCAGGAATAAGATACACCAAAGCAAATAAAAAAACTTATACAATGAGATTCTTAGTGTATAGTTTAAAATAGTGTGGTACTGTACTACTATTTTAAGTTGAATTGGTGCCTGTATAAAAGATCATTTAATTTTATGCTCAATGATGATAGAGTCCTACGAAGACCTTACCAATAGAGTCCTACGCCCAAGTGTTTTGGATTTCTATCTACATTTTATAGATGCACTGGCAGTGAAACTTGATAAACATAACAGTTAGGTTGTGCCCATCCCCTTGTTTGTATTATCACCTGGGCGTTTTGTTTGATGAAACACAAAAGCCACTGTGTTGGGCTGTAAGATGCAAGTCCAATTTCATGTTATTTCAGAATTTTTTGTAAGAAAAACGTTTTTGCATTTGATGTGAGAAAAGTAATGTTAATGTCACTAAGCATTTATCATGCATGCTGATGCTGCATGTAGAACAATATTTTTCTCATAACTTGTTTTTCTAATTCTCTGTATTTTCAGCATTGAATAAGTGAGGCAATATATTCCTTAGACAATTCTTCTTTTTCTATCATAGTAACATGATACATGACTATTTTCCTTCATGTTTCTATCATAAAGTTCTGTTTTGCCCACATAACAATTTATTCATATGCATTGACACACAAACAGGAAAGTAGACCCTACTGTTTGTGTTATGTAGTTGAGGTACCCTCTTATTTATTTGATTTGTTTATTTTTTTCTTTTTTTATGCTTACTTTGATATCAGCTATCATTGCTGTACATTGTTTTCTTTTTTATGAAAGCTTTTATTATTTCCTAATTCTACAATACATATGTTAGTTATGTGTGGTATCATGCCTAAGTTAACCTACCTGCACTTTCCTTACAGGAATGAAAATATGAGAAGTTCCCAGGGCTTCAAAGTTTTGCATTCATGGATGTATCCCCAATCTGTTCTTCCGCCTTCTATCATATCAGTGTTGAGCTCATCAACTGCAGAAGGAGGTTCTTAAACCGCTTCTGACTTAACTCATTTACAGCTACTTCTCTGTCATTTTCCTTTCTCTATTTTCCTTATGTTCCATTTTTCCTTTTTATTAAATAGAGTTGGAGTTCTTAAGGAAACGACAAGTGGCTTGGGAAGAATCCTTTCATGACCTCTATTACATGCTCCGGAAGAACATATGTGGCCTCTTTTATGGTATTTATACATGTCCATTACTTTTTTGTCAGATGGAATTATACTGATTATAGACATCTTATATTGTGTTTTTATGTTCTGCATTTTTTCATTGTTCTCTGTATTCATGATTTGTAATTTCAATATTGAGTCAAATGCACTTCATGCTCCTAATTTATAGGTTTAGTTGCACATTTCCACCCCAATTTATTAGTCAAACATTTTACTCTTAAATTTAACATTGCTTATTTTCACTTTTTATATCATTTTTCTGCTAAAAGATGTCAGGAAAAGTTTAACAAGTTATTAATACAAGTGAAAAGACAATAACCCAAACCTTAAATTTTAGAAACTTTCAAACTCCACATACTAAATATGAAGCACGCTTCCCAAAGTTTAATCCCTTTATTAATGAAAGATGGGAGCTCTGGCCAGTATAACAGCCGAACTCCCTTCACCCTTGTATCCAATGACTAGTTATAGAGTTGCAAAGTTCCCTTCAGAACTCTTCATTCCCGTGACAATCGAAGTACAGTAACCAAGCATATGAAACGGACATATATTTTGTTAGATAGAAGAGAAGGTACTCAACACAAGCCTAATTGTCAGTCACATTCTAACCACTGATCAATATGCTGACATTTCAACTCTCAGTTTGTTAAAGGTATCTCTCCCTTATGATTTGCAGCTCAAAGGCACAACTCAGGATGTTTGAAAAATTCATATGTAACCATCCACCCTGAGTTTGCGCCTTTGTGGCTGAAATTGCTAGAATTGTATGGTTTATCTTACCTGTGTATTTGTGCACTTGTAATTCATGCAGCCTTATCTGTATATAGGAATATAGGATTGGGGATTATTTGGATAGTAATAAGTAATTTAGGAGAAATTCGTGACTAATCAGTTAGTTAAGAAGTCAGCTACCTGTCTGTAAAACGTTGATAGCTGTCATTTCAGAGTTACAAAGTTCAGAATTCTCCAAACTCTCTCTCTACACTTCTTCATTTTCCAACCTAAAGAACATCAAACAGGGAGAACCGATTGAAGTAGAGCTCCCCCTGCCTTGTATTAATAAATGAATTAAACCCTTGAGTTGTGCTTGCACTGGTTGTATTCATAAGTAGTACACAGGATATGAGACTTCTTTAAGATATATGGTTTGTATAAATTTTTTGTATGGTTTGTATAAATTTTTCGTTTCACTTGTAGAGCTTAACATTTGAACCTTTTTTTTAATGTTATCTTTAACAGTGAAATTATATCAGATGGGAAAGTTAAAATTAATAGCACGGAGTAGAATGCTTAATCTAATACTCTAGGATGGAAAGTGCTACTAAACTTATAAATCGGGGAGGAAAGCGCATTTTTTTAATCCACCAATTTCTTTGTGCATTTCTACTACGCATACATTTATTTATATATAAAATAATAGATGAAACTTTGTAATGATTTTTCTCCCCTTCTGTATTGTAGTCTGCACTTCCCAGTTTATTGTGATGTTCACTGGTGGCGATGGCTCTGGTAAACCCAAATGCTCGTGCAATGCTTATATTTCTCAGTCAACCAGAGGTTTTAGATCATTGTTAAGAGAGCATGTAAGCTGTATTTCTTTAACGCATTATAATCTGTGCTGTTTATCTTAGAGCTACTAATCAGCTAGTATCATACAAGTACAGAGTGAGTAGGTCTTTTTTATCTGAAAAAGTGTACTAGGTATAAGCCTATAAGGTATATTATTTATCTTATATAGTTTTTTTCTTTCTTTTTTCCCAATGAGCAGCGTCATCCTAGATGCATGCTCATCAATTTGAGAATTTTTCAATAGATCCTGGCTGCTCAACAAGGGACGTACTTTTCTGGACTTGGTTCTAGACTTTGACCACTGACATTTTTAATCACAAAATGTAGTTTTTACAAATCGGCTAGCATTATGAGTCTTTAGTGTTGCACCTGTTGGGTCAATAACAGCTAGAAATGCATACGATTTTTTAGGGTTTTATTGTTTGCTGTTTGATGCTAGAACCTCCCTTTCTGCCAACAAGAGTCGAAACTGTGATTCAAATAGCGGAGACCTAGATTCTATGATGATTTTTAGCCTAAGTGGTTCTGTAACCACTGAAATCTTTGTCTGCGTTGGGGGAAATCGTTAACTCATTAAACTGGGCAATTTTTTTATTTCCACAATTAGAGTCGTTGGTTGATACTATAGTGATGAGATCTGGGTGAAGCAACAGCCGTGCAATGTTTGGAATTCGAAGAGGGCTGCCCATTGAAGAGAGAGATATGGAGCATGCACATATCTCTCTGCAGAACAGAGCTGGGTGAAACCAAAGAAGACCAGTTTTTTGTGGTTATATTTTGTTATTTGGCCAGATTAAACAAATGGACGTTTTGGCCTATATACGCTGTAAACGAATGGACAAAATAAGAAAAGTTTCTAAATGAGATGATTTGAGCACTTCAGTGCTAATGAGTTTTTTCAACTTTGTAAAATCTTACTATTTCTATTATAATTCCACAATTTATCCCTCACAATTTTAAGTACAATCTCAAATTTGACTACCTTCACGTGGCTTTATATACTATATATACTTTCATTGATGTATACTTTGGTGAGGGTCTCTGAACTTATTTTGGCTGTATACCCTCTTGTCTAGGATCTTTGTTTCTCTATGCCTCTTTGCCGCTCAAAAGAGGAGCAAGTTACAACTGAGGATTTGGTTGAGCTGTCAGAGATAGAGAAGCAAAACTTGGGGCAGGTCTGTCTCTATATGTTATTTACATATCATTTGTTTTTTTCATGGGATTAGCCGACCCCACTTAGTGGGATAAGGCTTGGTGGTTGTTGTTGTTTTTTCATGGGATGTTTATGTTAAATTATTAATCCCTGTCAATGATCATGGAGAACAATTCCCAACCTTTTGTGCTTACCTCCTTTTGCTTCTATTGATAAATCTGTACTACATACTGAAATTAGACCTCTTTGTTGTCTCCTAATTATTATTAGTATTAACTGAATTATTTGGAGTTTAAATTCTGCCTGTAAAATGCGCTGACACCATCTTTTAATTATATGTTGTTGTATGATTAGAAGAGTTGGACTGACCTAACAAACTCTTAATATGATTAGATAATACTTAACAGTGTATTTTTTTTTGGACAAGTATACTGGAATTAAAGTCAACTAATTGATTTATGAGAATTTTTGATAAAAACATGCAAATATTTTTCAAATCATTTATTGTGTTGCAGTTGTGGCTTTTATGATCATTTTTTATTGTTACTTTTTGTATATAGTAGACCTGCTTTTAAAGTTTATCACTCAGTCCCCATGAGCTTAGCTCAGTTGGTTAGGACAATGCATAATATATGAAGGTCCGTGGTTCGAGCCCTGGACACCACCAAAAAAAAAAAAGTTTATCACTCAACTCTAACACCATATTTAAGCTCTATTTATATGGTTTGTATTGATTTATGTTTTTCATTTGGAACAATGCAGACCCGGCGCTCAAGGTCATTCTCTGATGTTGATAATAGCCCAGAATCATTGCTGGTTTTCAGTGGCAGCAACAACGTGCATGGTTTATTTGACCTATTACTGAATTACAGGTAAGGGAAGCTTCCTATCCAGTTTTCATACTTCATTGACTTCAAATGTGTTTGATGTTCACTCTTATATTTTTATCTAGTTGCTGACTAACTTTAATTGTCTTCACTCTGCAGAACTCTCGTGACCTCACTGTCTAGTGTGGACGTTCCTGTCTTGTGTTCTCCTGTTCCGTTCCAAAGTTCTGCTTTGACTTCTCCTGATGTATGTGACAGCTGACACGTCCTTAACTTCGTTTTCCTTCCGTTTATTCTTTCCATGTTGTGTTTCTGCAATTTGTCAATTTAAATAATCCTTTTATCCACTGCTTGGGAATTAGAATTATTTTCTCCTGTTTGTGTTAACTGTAAAGCTGCCATAGTTGTTTTTCCTTTTCTAGCTCATTTAATAATACACATTAGAATCTAAATTTCACTTTCCATGTTGATATTTCCCCCCCTCTTTCTCAGATTAAATGCATGGAGATGAGAAGAGCTGAAGATATTGCGGCTAATAATGGGTCTATTTGGAAAGATAACGAGTTTGCACAAGGATCATCAGATGGTCTTTTATGTAGCATTGAAATTAAAGATACATTTATTCCACCTTGGATTATCAGCCGTATATGTGCATTGATGGGCTCTGAAGGGAGGAGCTTTGAGGCAAGGTACGTGGAGCTTTTGCTTGGTAATATTTATTACATTGTTAAAATGTAATTGTTTCGATAGGATAAAGTCCATGTGTTGAGCTCTGATAATGAGGCTTTCAAATATGTGATTGAGAAAACTTGTGTATGTTTTTGAAGGTTTATTGAATTTTATTTTAGGAACATATTTACGTTTTCTCTCACTATATATTATTTACATGGAAATGGATCCTCCCCATTTTTTCCATTACTAAAATTTCGAGGTGATTTGAGATTTATAGAGAATAGCTGGAATCCATTTAATAGCTGGGTTCCATTCTGATTTACATGAGGCAATGTTGTTAGAAATTTAGAATACTACCAAAAGGAGAGTTAGGTGTAAATGTATTATTACAAATAAAGATGGGTGTTGGCTATAAGAATACCTCATAAATTTAGCAGTACATGTTTAGTTTTTCGAATAAGAATCTTGTTTAGTTAATAAACAAGATTGTATTATATGTTGTAATCACAAACAAAATGATAGAGAAATTACATGATCTTGAGATTTTTCCTCCTTCTGCCCATTACCATGTCTGTGCTTGTGTTTCTACAAGCTTGAGCTCTAATACATTGAGCATATCCTTTCGCAGTGGCACTTCATTGTGCTAACCTGTTGATTAGTCTTGAGCTGCGATGAGCTCAAGTAAGTAGAATTTCATGAGCTTCTGGACACGTTTGACCGTGCACGCCATTGAATTAAAATTAGAATCTCCTTACCTAGTTATTTGAAACCTGAGTGGTGCTTGCCTTATTTTTTGTTACAGTTTTGTGACTGAACCGGTCTCCAGTGGCCTGAATGTTGCTTTGAAATCAACTTGTGAAAAGTCTGAATCAAAAGCTGCAGGCAGTGAAAGCTTGCAAGGCTGCAGTAATTCCTTTGGCATTCCAGAAGCCGCAGTTACGTCCTCCCTATGTTCATGTACACTAAAAAGTGTAAAGTACTGTGATGGTTCTTATATAGCATCTCTATCCCCTGTATAATCACATGAAAACAAGCAACTTATTTTCATCATATTGATGCCTAATTTATTTAAATGCTTGCCCTTCCTGATTGGTCTCCTTCAAGAATGAAAAACA